>Ga0302281_10000086_pt1 | contig 73975 bp, 50 predicted proteins | sample III_Fen_E1_2_FD_198762 | JGI IMG/M metagenome (GOLD analysis project Ga0302281, IMG submission 198762) | Peat permafrost microbial communities from Stordalen Mire near Abisko, Sweden - III_Fen_E1_2 | ecosystem: Environmental > Terrestrial > Soil > Wetlands > Permafrost | place: Sweden: Abisko...
TGCTGCCTGGTGTTTGGCGCGGAAGGCCCGGGCCTCACGCCGGCGGTGCTGGCGGCCTGCGACGAAATGGTGGAAATCCCGATGCCGTCCCACATGAATTCGCTGAACGTGGCCGTGGCCGCCGGCGTGTTTCTCTACGAAGCGACCCGGCAGCGCGGGTGAGGTCAATCGCCGTCGCTCGATTTTTTAGCGATCCGGCCAAACCACGCGCCCGACGCGAGGAAGACGAGGCTGCACCCGGCGCAAAACCAAACGAGAAACGGCACGGGCAGATAAACCGCCGCGCCCACCGCGCCCGCCGCCGAGAGCCCACCGCACAGGAAGGAATAAACGGCGTTGGCCCGCGCGCTTTGCCGGCTTTTCTGCAGGAGCAGCGTCAGGGCCCGGTCGTTCCGGGACAGGGCGGCGGCGCAGGCGTCCGAGCAGACGAGCCGTTGCGACGGGGACGTCCGGACACAGTCCGCGCACAACGCGCGCCCGCAATAGGCGCAGATGGCCAGCGCTTCGTGCTGGTGGACCGAACATTTCATAGTGCGGGGAAGTTGCGTCAGGAACCGGGAAAACGCAACCGGGAAGGGGACAGATCCCGGCAAAATTTGTTTAGAATTTGGCAATGATGGATGAGCTTTTTTTCGCGGCGCGGACCAGAGTGTTGTTACCATTATGAAAAAACTCCAACTCCTCATCCTCCCGGCGGCCTTCGCGCTCGCCCTCACCACCCTCAGCGCCCGGGCCGACGGCCCCGGGGTTTACGGCGACAGTTGCGCCAAATGCCACGGCGACGATGGCAAAGGCGCCACCAAGATGGGCACCAAGCTCGGCTGCAAGGATTATTCCGACGCGACTGTGCAGGCGGCGCTCACCGACGACCAGGCGTTCAAGTCCATCAAGGAAGGCCTGAAGAAAGATGACAAGACCCTGATGAAACCCTCCGAGCTTTCGGACGAGGACATCAAGGCGTCCATCGCCTACTTGCGGACGCTCAAGAAATAATCCGGCGGCCGTGCGCCGCTGCGAGGTGATTTGCGACGTCCTGTTTTTTGCCGGTTAATAGTTTCCCGGCGGTTTGTTTTTACAGGGCGTCGCAATTTATATTTTTTCCTTCGGCCGCGGCGCCTGACCGCGCCCCGGCGCGCGGGCGCCCGCTTACTGAAAGGACGGAATGTCCCGGGTCGTGCCGGCCGCCGGTGGCAGGTTTAATTGATCCGAAGTTGCTGGCTTTAAATTTCGGGAGCCGGTGGGATTGAGCCGGGCATTAATCAAGCAATAATTCAGCGCGCCTAACCTCATGGAAAAATTCATCCACCCATACCGCCCATCCGGCAATTGATAGTAAAGCGGCAATACGGCCTCATTTTGCCAGTCTGCCTGGTCGGCGGTGCTGGTGATTTCCACGGCGGGCGCATAGCCGTGGTCTGGCGCCAGCGCGAGAATTTTTTCGTCCGTCGCCAGCAGCCCGCCGCCGGGCAGCGTCAGCCGGCAATGCCAGTTGAATCGCTGGCCGGATTTCTTGCCCAAATTCTCCGTCCAGCATTGCACCACGAGATTTCCCGCGGCCGCGTTGGTGAGCGCGCCGGTGACGAGATCAATGCCCAACGCCGTTCCATCGCCGGACAGCCGGTAACTCTCATTCAACAAAAGCCCTGGCGTGGCCGCCGCCATTTCCGCACCGGCCGCCGGGGCGGGCGTGGCTGCCGGCGCGGCCACCACATTGCTGGCGGAAAGCTCCTCCGCGCTCGCAGCCATCCCGTTGCGGACGACACAGGGCGAGGCGGCATCATGCACGAACAAACTGGGAATGCCCGTGCCATCCGCGCGGGCCATCCAAATGTCCCACGTGGCGCTGCCGGAGATATTTCTGGGCAATCCGTACAGGAGGTGGTCGGAGTCGAGCCATTCGGCCTGGTCATCTACGCTGCGGGATTCGTTCACGGTGGTCTTCGTGGCCGTCTTCAGATTCCACACATGCAACTGCCAATGCGGGCCGGCGGCGCTGGTGACGCGCGATTTAAACGCGATCTGCCTGCCATCGGGCGAGAGGGAGGGGCATTCCACGCCCGGCCGGAGCACGCGCAGTTGCCGGTTTGTCAGGGAGCCGGCGACCAAATAATTTATGCCGCCGGAGGCAAGGGTGGCATAAAAATGGTCGTTATCGCCGTCAAATGTGACGCCCCAGAAATTGAAGTCCGCGTTATGGAACGGCTCACCGTCCTTTATGACGGAGAAATTTTCCAGGTCATCGGTCAGCGGTTTGCCGCTGACGAGATCAAAGATGGCCGTCCGCGTGGAAAAGCCGACCCCGCTGTACCCGTGCCCAGCGATGAAAACAGTGGCGGCCGCAAACCGGCCGTCCGGCGAAATCCGGGTGCGGCTGGGTTCCCCGGCCAACTTGAAAACATGGACCGCCTGGAAATTGGCGTTGAAACTGACCGCCTGAAAAATGGGGAAAGCCTCGCGAACCGATTGCAGACACAAACCGGTACGGCCATTGCCATAGACTCGTTCGCACGGCAACCCAGTGGGGAGGCGAAATCCGTCCGGGTCGTCGAGCCGGGCGAGCGCAAGTTGGCCGTACGCCGGGCCCAGTGCCGTATTGCGAAACATCAGCCCGGGCTGCCGCCGCAGGTCGGGGAGTAGGTTGGTGCCGGCGGGCCCAGGCGGAGCGGCAGCCACCGCGCGTTGCCGGCGCTGGTACTGGTCATGGATCGCGAACGCGACAACGCCGGCGACGGCCACGACGCACAGCAGACCGAACAGAATTAGTTTGCGGCCGTCAGCCGTGGCGCCCGCGCGCAGTTGGTTTGGATCATCAGGTGGCATACGCTTTGGGACGAATCAGGAAGCCGGCCGCGACAACCATGGCCACCGCGAGGCCCAGGAGAAAAACCGTGGTTGCTGTCGTGCTGCCGGCCAAGGACCAAACTAGCCCGAACACCACCGAAGCGGCCAGACGCGCCAAATCAGCCGCAGTGGCGATCACGGCGAAACCGCTGCCGGCGTGGGCTTGAGGCAGAACCGCCGCGGCCATGGCCGTCAGTACGCCATCCGTTGCCGCATAATAGCCGCCCAATAAAACCAGGACGGCAGACATTTGACCGTACCCGCCGCCGGGCAGTAGCAACACCGCGTAAACCAGCGCTAGTAATCCGTAGCCGCCCAACAAAACGCCCCGTCGGCCCAAACGATCCGCCAGCCGTCCGCACGGCACCGCGAACATGGCCGTGATGAGGGAAGCACCGACATAGAGCAGCGGAAAAGCGGTTATGCCCATCGTGAGACGCCGTTGCAAGATGAGAAAAATAAACCCGTCACTAATGGAGGCCAAGCCGAGCACGATCGCCGCTAGGACCAGAGCCCGGAACTTGGCCTCACCCAATAATTGCAAGGCGGTCTTGAGCGAGACCGTTGTCACCGGCACCGGCTGGTCGTCCGGCTCAACCGCCGGCACAAACAGCGTGATGATGCCGAGGCCCAGGATGGCCACGCCAAAGCTCGCCACAAAGACCACATTGAAAGCATGCGGCATGAGGGTCAGCAGAACGAAGGCGAAGACCGGTCCCAACAGCGCGCCCACTGCGTCCAAGGCGCGGTGGACGCCAAAAGCCGTGGCCAGCGTGGCCATCGGGCTGCGTTTGGAAATCAGGGCGTCCCGCGGGGCGGTCCGGAGGCCTTTGCCCATCCGGTCAAGGGTGACGATGGCGCTGATGTTGCCCCAGGCATTACCCGCCATGAAGATTAACAGCCGGCAGGCGGCCGAGAGACCGTAGCCGAGGATCGCCACCGTTTTGTGTCGTTGCCAGCGGTCCGCCAGCACCCCGCCGGCGACCCGAACCACGGCGGCAATTCCCCGGTACAAGCCGTCCACCACGCCGAACGCGAGCGGGCTGATGCCCAGATATAATACGAGATAGACGGGCAGAATGCTGGCCACCATCTCCGAGGAAATGTCGGTGAACAGACTCGTAAAACCCAGCGCCCAAACGGTCCGGCTTACCCCCGGCCACCCGCGTTTCAACGGCGGCGGTCCGCCTTCAGGCCGGGAGCGGCCTTCGGGCGATCCGGCCGGGGCTGGCTCCGTGGCCGGCCGGCGTGGGAAGATTTTAGACCAGTCGAAAGAATACATCGCTTCCTCGGTTCCGAAAAAAACCAGGGTAATGTTCCTAATGTGGGACGACTGACGCAAGGCTGTTCTGGGTGAATCTCAACCTTGCCCCATGGCGCATTCATTCGCAGCCGCGGCCGCTTTTGACTTGCCTTTTGGCGGTGCGGGGAAAACACTTTATGTTCATTATGCAAACGCAAGACGCACCCGCAGAATTCCTGATCAAGTTGTGGCCGTGGTTCGAAGCGAACCGCAAGCGGCTCATCGGTGCCGTTGTGGCGGTGGTCGTGGTGTTGTTCATCTATTATTTCTACATCACTCAGAGCGCGCAGAAGGCCATCGACGCCGGCCAGGCCTACACCACGCTGCAACTTAACCTGCCGCCGAACCCGACCGCGTCGCAAGTGGCCGACGCGTACGTAAAGCTCGCGGACAATTATGCCGGTACGCCGGCGGGGGAGCGGGCGCAGTTACAGGCGGCGGCGGTGCTATTCGAGGCGGAACGTTATCCGGACGCGCAGGCGCTGTTTCAAAAATTTCTCGACACGAACCCCGGTAGTACTCTCGCGGCATCGGCGCGGCTGGGTGTGGCGGCGAGCCTAGAGTCGCAAAACAAGCTCGACGATGCAGTGGCAGCCTACCGCGCGGTGATCAGCGACTACCCGGATTCGACCGGAGCGTTGCCGGCGAAATTCTCACTGGGGCGGGTGCTGGAGTTGCAGAACCATCTGACCGACGCCGCCAGCTATTACAAGGAAGTGGCGCGCGCGCAACTGGCGGGCTTGCTCGGTCAGGAAGCGGCCCAGCGACTAGCGCAGATCCAGGCGCAACTGGCGGCCACCGCGCCCGCCACGCCGGCCATGTCGGTTCCGAAATTCTGATATGAAACTGTCGATCATCGGTACCGGATACGTCGGCCTCGTGACAGGCACCTGTTTTGCCGAGGTCGGCCACCACGTCATTTGCGTAGATAACGACGCGGCCAAGGTAAAAATGCTGCAGGCCGGCGGCATTCCCATTTACGAACCCGGGCTGGCGGAGCTGGTCCAAAAAAATGTTACCGCCGGCCGACTTAAGTTCACCAGCAGCACGGCGGAGGGCGTGGCCAATTCCGACGTGATCTTCATCGCGGTACCCACGCCGCCGCAGCCGGACGGCTCGGTGGACTTAAGCTACATCGAGCGCGTCGCCCGCGACATCGCCGCCGCCCTGACGAGCTACAAGATCGTGGTAGACAAAAGCACCGTGCCGGTGAAAACCGGTGAAAAGGTGTCCCAGACCATCAAGCGCTACTGCGCGGCGAAGACGGAGTTCGACGTGGTCAGCAACCCGGAATTTCTCCGCGAAGGCTTCGCCGTGGGCGACCTGATGCACCCCGACCGCGTGGTCATCGGCGTCGCGTCGCCGCGGCCCGTGGCCGCAATGAAGGAGATCTACACGCCGTTCAAGGCGCCCATCATCGTCACCGACATCAACTCGGCGGAGCTCATCAAGCATGCCGCGAATTCCTTCCTCGCGCTTAAGATTTCCTACATCAACGCCATCGCCACCGTCTGCGAGGCCGCCGGGGCGAACGTGCAGGAAGTCGCGCAGGGTATTGGTCTGGACGAGCGCATCGGCCGCCGGTTTCTCAACGCCGGCCTCGGCTTCGGCGGCAGTTGCTTTCCCAAGGATCTGAGCGCGTTCATCAAAATTTCCGAACAGGTTGGTTACGATTTCAAGCTGCTCAAAGAGGTCCAGCGCATCAACGCCGACCAGATGGAACGCTTCGTCAAAAAAATCACGGACACCCTCTGGGTGTTGAAAGACAAAAAAATCGGTGTGCTCGGCTTGGCCTTCAAGCAGAATACCGACGACGTGCGTTCCTCGCCAGCCATTGACCTTTGCCGGCACCTGCTCAAGGACGGGGCCGCCCTGCGGGTGCATGATCCGAAGGCGATGGACAAGGCCCGGCCGCTGCTGCCGGACGTGACCTACGTGGACGACATGAACGCCGTGGCCGAAGGCTGCGATGCGCTGGTGATCGCCACGGAATGGGATGAGTTCAAGCAGCTCGACCTGGACCGCGCCAAAAAAGGGCTAACGCATCCGATCCTCTTTGACGGACGCAATCTCTTTGATCCGGTGGAAATGGAAAAGCTGGGCTGGGTTTATAAAAGCGTCGGCCGGTAATTTTCGATTTGCGATTGCCGAATGCCGATTGAAAAACAGCCCAGAATCGGCAACGGTGATTTAATTCCGCCCTCCGCCCTCCGCCCTCCGCAATGCATTGAGGTCAGCGCCGCGCTCATCTTCCGCGCCGGCCAGCTGCTTATCACCCAGCGCCATGCCCAAGCGCACCTCGGCGGGCTCTGGGAATTTCCCGGAGGCAAGCGTGAGGCCGGTGAAACCGCCGAGCAATGCCTCGTCCGCGAAATCCGTGAGGAACTGGGCGCGGAGATCGCCGTCGGCGAATTGTTCGAGGAACTAGCGCACACCTATCCGGAGAAATCCGTCCACCTGAAATTTTTCATCTGCCAACTGCGAGCCGGCGAGCCGCAGCCGCTCGACTGCGCAGCGGTAAAGTGGATTGACCGTGACGGGCTGGCGGCGCACGCGTTTCCGGCGGCGGATGCGCGCCTGCTGGCGAAGCTGCGCGGCTGGAATTTTTCCCGCTGATGGTGGGCCCGCCCGGATTTGAACCGGGGACCAAGCGATTATGAGTCGCCTGCTCTAACCGCTGAGCTACGGGCCCGTTCCGATCTTTGTGCCCCGGCGCCTATTTTGGTCGGGGGCATGGGAGGGGCAAGACATTTCGCAACCGCTTTCCGATGCTTAACCGCGCGGGCGACGGGCTGCGGGGATTTCGCCCGGCGGGCCGATTGGTTTTATTGGCCGTTGGGTTTCGCCTCATCCACTTCCAGAAAGCCGTGCAACTGTTTCAGCCGCGTCGGATGGCGCATTTTGCGCAGCGCCTTGGCTTCGATCTGCCGGATGCGCTCGCGCGTGACGCGAAACTGCTGGCCCACTTCCTCCAGCGTGCGCGCATTGCCGTCGCCCAGGCCGAAGCGCAGTTCCAGCACCTGCCGTTCGCGTTCGGTCAGGCTGCAGAGCACGTCGCCCATTCGGTCCTTCAACAGGCTGAAGCTGGTGATGTCCAGCGGATTTTCCGCCGCCTTGTCCTCGATGAAATCGCCAAAGCTCGCCTCGTCGCCGTCGCCGACCGGCGACTGCAAGGACACCGGCTGCTGCGCCATCCGCAGCACCGCGCGGACGCGGAATACGGGCAGCTGGAGTTCCTCGGAAATTTCCTCCGGCGTGGCCTCGCGGCCGAATTCCTGGAACAATTTTTTCTGCACCCGCAGCAGCTTGTTGATTATGTCGATCATGTGCACCGGGATGCGGATTGTCCGCGCCTGGTCGGCGATGCTGCGCGTGATCGCCTGGCGGATCCACCAAGTTGAATAGGTGGAAAACTTGTAGCCGCGCTGGTATTCAAACTTTTCCACGGCCTTCATCAGGCCGATGTTGCCTTCCTGGATCAGGTCGAGAAACGACAGGCCGCGGTTGGTGTATTTCTTGGCGATGGAGATGACCAGTCGCAGGTTCGCCTCCACCATTTCCGTCTTGGCCTGTAAGGCCTGCGTCGCCGCGTCGCGCAGCCGGTCGTATGCCAGCAAAAAATCCGCGTACGGCATCCGTACGAATTCCTCCAGCGCGCGCAGCTTCTGCTGTTCCGCCTCGAGCAGGTGTTTTTGCGCCGAGGATTCCCGCTGGTTCTGCGCGTCGGTCAGCGCCCGCAGGCAGTAATGCAGTTTCTCGTGGATATTTTCCGCCACGAGCGCGATCTCCTCGATCACCTTCTGCTTGAAACTGAATTTCGGGAACAGCGACTGCAGTTTTTTGTCGTGCTTGAGAAATTCATCGTGCTCGCGGTTCCGTTTGGCGTTTTGGTGCGCGTCGCGCCACTGATTGAAATGCCGGTCCACCTCCGCGTCCAACTCCCGCATGCTGGCGACCAGCCGCACCAGATTCTTCGTGTGCGCCTCCCGCTCAGCCACCTGCGGGTCCAGCACCACGCGGTCAAAACGTTCGCGGGGTGGATCGGCCAACAGTTTTTCCGCCAGGGCGAGGTGTTCCTTGCCGGCGAAGCCGAAACCATACACCACCGCGCGCAGTTCATTTTCCCCCTGCTCGATGCGCTTGGAAATGGCCACTTCCTGTTCGCGTGTCAGCAGGGGCACCGCGCCCATCTGCTTGAGGTACATCCGCACCGGATCATCCAGTGCATCCAGCTGGCGGGTATCGGATTCCTCTTCATCCGCTTCCTTGGACGTTTCCGCTTCCGCATGATCCACGATCTCAATCTCCAGTTCGCGGAGCTTCGTGAAAACATCATCCAGGTTTTCCGGTGTGGCGAGCGCTTCGGGCAGCGCCTCGCTGATGTCGTCGAACGTCAGGTTGCCCTGTTCCTTCGCTAGTTGCACCAGCTCCTTGATTTTTCCGGCCAATATGGCGGCGGGATCGGCCGGCACGGCGGCGGCGACCGGACTTTTTTCGGGGGCTGGCGCAGACTTTTTACGGGATTTGGGTTTCGGCATAGTGGCTCCGGTGCAAAAAAAACCGGAGGCGTGGCGAATATGAAAATTGCCGGCGGCTTCGTCAAGCGGCGAAACGCGATTCGCCCGCTATTTCTTTTCCACAAAGATACCCCGGCGTTCGAGTTGCGGCACAATCATCGCCACCGTCCGCTCGACGGCCCCGAGGTTTTCGGCGACGACTGCCAAGGCCGCCTGACCCAGCGCGGCGCGGAGCCCGGCGTCCCCGAGGAGTTCAGCGACGGTTTTCTCCAGTTCGTCCGGGTTGGGCACTTGCACCGCCGCGTGCTGGCGGAGAAATGTCCGGGTAATGTCCGCAAAATTCTGCATGTTCGGGCCGAAGACGATGGCTTTGCCTAGCGCGCCCGGCTCGATCGGGTTCTGTCCGCCGAAGGCGGTGAGGCTTTTGCCGATGAACACCACGGTGGCCGGCTCATAGAAAAATTTTAGCTCACCGGTTGAGTTCACCAGCAGGCAGTCCAGCGCGCCCGGTGGCAGGGCGGTGCCGGCGAAAATTTCCGTCCGGAGCATGAACTTGACCCCGCCGGCGCGCAATTTCTGGCCGATATCCTTGGTGCGTTCGAAATGTCGCGGCACCAGGATCAGGAACAGTTTTGGAAACTTTTCCCGCAGCCGCCGCGCCAGGTCCGCCAGCAAAACCTCCTCGCCGTCATGCGTGCTGCCGGCGACGAGGATCAACGCGTCGTCCGGCACGCCGATCTGGCGCAACAGGCCGCGGACGTTGAGCGAACTGCGTTCCGTGAGTTTGGCCGCGTCGAATTTGAGGTTGCCCACCACGCGCACCGCCTCCGGCCGGCAGCCGACGGCCTGCAGCCGCGCCGCGTCTTCCGCGCTCTGGCAGCCCACGCCGGCGAGCGACGCGAACAGCCGCCGGAACAGGAAGCCGAACCGCTTATAGCGCGGATACGAACGGTCGGACAGCCGCGCGTTGGCAAGGAACACCGGGATGTCCAGATCCTTGGCGCGCCAGAGGAAGTTCGGCCAGATTTCCGCCTCCACCAGAATGATGGCCTCCGGATTGACCGTGGCCAGCGCCCGGCGGACAAATTTCCGGCGGTCCACCGGATAATAGATCTTACTGATGCGCGTGGGCAGCCGGCGGCGCAGTTCCGCCATGCCCGTGGTGGTGGTGCAGGAAACCACGAACTTGATGTTCGGGATACGCGGTTCCAGCGCCGCGATGAGCTGGGTGCAGAGGTTGACCTCGCCGACGCTCACCGCGTGGATCCAGAGAATGTGGCGGTTCGTGAGCGCCTGCCGGAATGTGGCGTCGTACCGGGCGAACCGCTGGCCGAATCCATGCCGCCAGCCGCCGCGGCGGTTCATCCGCCAGAAATAATATGGCGACGACAGCCCGAAAAAAATCAGGAACAGGATGTTGTAAAGTGTGCGCACGTTGGATTCCCTCGGCCGCCATAGCAGGGGCAGACGACTGAAACGAAATTGTTTCAAATTTGTGACCTGATTTCAACTCTGGAAAAAAAATAAAGCTGGTGTCCCCAGGCTTTCAAGCCGCGCCGCCTGACTGTTTCGCTGGCGATCACCGACCACGCCATTTTTATGAAACCTGAGTAGAAATTTGCCGGTCGGCTTGATCAAACTGCTGCTGCCATGGGTTAATTGCCTATAACGGATTGCTACAATTCATCTTTTTCAATAAATCCCGCAGCTTCCAATGCTGCCAGTTTTTTTGGAGAAATTATTTTTTGGAGATTGGCATAGAGATCCGACAAGTCATTTTCAGCGGCGACGACACAAAAATCAGGCGTGATCGGTGCGAACTGTGACCAGTCCAGCTTTTCCAATTCAACGGCCAAGTTGATCAATACATTTACGCCGGGCACGGTTGATTTAAGTCTATCAAATTCGGTATTGAGCAATTCAGTGGCCTTTAGCAATTCGTCATCGTCGAAAGGCCAGTAATCATCAACAAACCCTTTAAATTTGGCAGGACGCCAATATTCCCACCATTTTACCTCGTTGCCTTGCAGCCACGCCTGCCGTTTGGATTCGAAGCCGATGCTTAGTCCTGGGTCAAACACCTTGTTCCCGGTGCCTTCGTAATTTAGGACGATACAATATATGGGCTCCTTGATTTGGGCCAGTTGCACGGCGCGTGGAATGCGTTCCAAAAGAATGTGGTACACATTTTCAAGTAGTTGCTCAACCGTCACGCCATCGGGCAATGGCTGACGCACCTGGAAACGTTCGCCATTTTTTAGAATGTAATAACCCTGCCCACCTCCCTTGCCATCCACAACGAATTCCAAAAATATTTTTCCTTCTGTATCCAGAGCTTGATCGTAAATAAGCTTTTCTCCCACCCAATGATAAAGATTGTGCATATAAAGGTAGTCTGAACCAACCTCATGACGGTATTGTTCCATTTCAACCACGTTTTCATTTTCTTTCCAAACTCGCTCAACGAACTGACAGATATGCTCAACAATATTTGCATTGGTGTAGTCGTGGGGATTTAAATAGCGAATAATCTCCATAAAGCCATTTTTGTATCCGACAAAATATTCAAGCCGCAATTCCCGGTGGGGAATTTTTTCGCGTTCTTTGTCCACATGGTAAATGTAGGTATGAACCGTGTCATAATGGCGGGTGCAAATGACCCGCCCAGTGGCGTCGTAACCGTAGGCGTATTTAGCTTCGTCAGGGTTCTTAATTTCCGCGGTAGTCATGTAGGCTCTGGTTATTCCCTGCCATACCGGCTGATAATCCCAAAGTTGACCGGCAACGGAGTATCGCCAGCGCACCACCTTATTCTCAGTCTGTGACTTGATGGCATGATAATTCTTGGCGGCAAATTCAAATCGGTTTTTTATATCATCATATCGCTCCTTGGCGGCTTGCGGGTCGATGAGTTGATTGGTCGTGAGCGGGGCAGGCGCTGGTGGTGGGGTTGGCGTCCCAGATGGGGCTGGTGGCACGACGATGGCCTGCTCACAGGTTGGACAATTGATTTGCATCCCCGAATGGTCGGTGTCGCATTGAATATGCTGGTCACAATGCGGACAGGAGAATTTGAATTCAGCCATAATTCAGGTCGGCCACGGATTTTTGTTTCCAACATCAAAGCCATGCCGGTCTGCGTTGTCAATGCGAAGGATGTATTGTCCGGAAAAAAGAGAGTCCGGCAGATTTCTATAAGCTTCAGGCTTTTATTTTCGCCGGACTTCGGCTAAAAAGGGTTCATGTATTCACCGATTGCCGCTGAATTTTTGCAGCTCGCAACGCAGGGAAACCTCATCCCCGTCGCCCGCCGCATTCTGGCCGACTTGGAAACGCCGCTCTCGGCGTACCGCAAAATCCGCGGCCAGGGCGAATCTTTTTTGTTCGAGTCCGTCGAGGGCGGCGAGCACGTGGGCCGTTACTCCTTCGTCGGCTGCAACCCGCGCGCGGTCATCCGGCAGGACGGTCAGCACGTCCAGATGTTTGAAAACGGCCGCGTTACACAGAGCTTCATGGTCGGCCGCGACGTGAAGGACGGACTCGAAGTGGTCGAGCGCGTGATGAAGCAGTTCCGCGCGGTGGCAACGCCGGGCTTGCCGCGCTTCACCGGCGGGGCCATCGGCTTCATCGGCTACGAATTCATCCATGACGTGGAGCCGTCCGTGCCGCGGCCCTCGCAGGACGACTTGAAAACGCCGGTGATGTATTTCCTCATCGCCGACCAGATTTTAATTTTCGATCGCGCTGCCCAGACCATCACGATTCTGGTCAACGCCATTATCGACGACGTCACTGGTGCGGCCGACGCCTACGAAAATGCCACAAGCGAGATCGACCGCATCGTGGCGCTGCTCGAACAGCCGAGTGAACACCAGCCGGTGACGTTGCCGGCGGAAGTCGCGCCGATGGCGTTTGCATCCAACCTCACGCCGGAGAAGTTTCAGGCGAACGTTCTGGCGGCCAAGCAATACATCACGGCCGGCGACATCATCCAGGTCGTCGGCTCGCAACGCTTTTCCGCGCCGGTCACGGCCTCGCCGCTGAATATTTACCGCGCCACGCGTTCCACCAATCCGTCGCCGTACATGTTTTTGCTGGAGCTGGACGGCTTTTCGCTCGTCGGCGCTTCGCCGGAGCTGCACGTGCGCTGCGAGTGTGGCAAAGTGGAGATCCGCCCCATCGCCGGCACGCGTCCGCGCGGCAAAACCGAGGCTGAGGATCTGGCTCTGGAAAAGGAGCTGCTGGCCGACCCCAAGGAACGCGCCGAGCACGTCATGCTGGTGGACCTCGCGCGCAACGACATCGGCCGCGTGTGCGATTTTGGCAGCGTGACGGTGAAGGATTTGATGATCATCGAGCGTTACAGCCACGTCATGCACATCGTCTCGCAGGTGGAAGGCAAATTGTCCGCGGACAAAACGCCCTATGATTTGATGCGGGCGACGTTTCCGGCCGGCACCTTGAGCGGCGCGCCGAAAATCCGCGCCATGCAGATCATCGCCGAACTGGAACAGACCGCGCGCGGGCCGTACGGCGGCTGCGTGGGCTATTTTTCCTTCAACGGCAACCTGGACTGCTGCATCACCATCCGCACGGCGCTGGTGAAAGACGGCACGGCCTACGTCCAGGCCGGCGGCGGCTGGGTGAACGACTCGACCCCGGCGGCGGAATTTCAGGAAACCGTCAACAAATCCATGGCGATGCGTAAGGCGATTGCGCTGGCAGAGGGTTTTTCCCAGAAGTGAAACGTTGAACCGACTGAATGGTTAAGCGGTGCCATCATGGGCAAAAGCTAATCCTTTCCCCAACGCCAATGCGGTCGCTCGCCTTGCACGAGGCAAGTGATGATCAACGCCGCCACCAGGCCTATAATCGCCGCAATCCAAAGGCTGAAATGCTTGCCGGGAAGCAAGAGCACACCCGCCGCGCCAAGCAAAACCACGAAAACCACGATTGCCACCCAACCTTGCCACGCGCACGGCGGTCCCCAGCCCCAACCATACTTTTTAGCGGGAAACCAAATTTTCTTTTCGCTCGTTTTCATCATCAATCTCGTGCTGTTGGGAGGTAGCGACTGAGCCTTTCATTTGCGCTTGGCCACTGATTTAAAAAATCACGGTTGTTTTATCCAGGTCGTTCCGTTTCTCCAATTTATGCGCGTGGCATGCTCGGTTAAATCTCCTCGTAAACCGCCCTCCCAATCTAAAGCAATCACTTGGGGCTGGTCGGCGATGAGCGTGCCACTAGACTTGTCACCACGCTCATTGATGAACGTCAAACTACTGCCAGCTTGTTGGACATGACAAAGACTGCCGTTATAGGTCCAATCGCCGGCCAGTTTTGGAGACTTGCTGCAGGAAACCGCCAGTAATGTGACCGTCGCCAATAGAAGTGCGATATGTGTTCTCATAGTGTTGTGTGTTTACCGTTATCGTAGAATATTGAGCCCTGCCTGCCTAGCGGTAGGAACTGCAACAGTGAAATGGCTTGTGCTAACGGCGCTGGGCGGGAGTATCATATTATTTGTGTGAATCATTTCTTGGTGGACACCCAAAGCATCGGGCCAATAAAAAATGCCATCCCGATTAAAAACAGGCCAAAGCTGCTCCACACAAAGTCTTCTCGATCCAGACCGTTCAGAAGCAAAATAATCCCTCCAAGCAGGCAGAATGAGAATGAAACGATCGGGCATACTCGCGTCAATATTTGCATGAAGTCGTTTTGGTTAATCTGGAGGGCGCTGAACCCCGCGCCCACGATCACCACCAAACAGAGAAGAATAATCAATAATATCATATTTATATTTATTTCTGGCTGCCGTATTCAGCAATGCCATGCCTTACTTGCGGCGTAAACTGCGACGAGGGAAGTTGGCCAGCGTCAGCGGCGTTGGGCCGAGGGTTCGGTATCGGTGAATCACTCAACCTCGTCTTTGAATAAATACTCAGTAATCTGACGGCTGCTGACGATGAGGATAAACCCGATGGCTATGGTAATTACACCGTGGGCCGGCATCGTCAGTGCGCTACTAATTGGCATATAGCTACCGCCATTCGACCTAAATATTAGTAGAGTGATAATCCCGCTCGCGATACTCAATATGCCGTTAACAAATATGGAAAGCCCAAATATTTTCGTTAAGACGTATGCCAGTTGTTTTGTTTTCATAATTTTGTGACGAGTTTTGACCCTAGAAAGGAGGATTCACCCAAAACCAATTGATACGATTGGGTGGCCAAACGTGGTTTCATAAGCCGATATTTGAGCCAAACCGGAAACGAGTCAACTTTTAATATTGGTGCTCAAATTCGCTTAAAACACAAATCGGAGGCCAGCCTGTGCCTGTAAAGTGAGGTGTCGATTATTTGAGGCTATTGCGAATATCGGCCCATTCATCCGCCACCGATGGGCGGGAAATGGATGGACGGATGTTTGGCCGTAAGCCAGAGCCAAGGGGCCAGCAAGAACATCAAGGGAAGAAAGGCAAAGGGCAAAACGACTGCCAGCGGATACGCCCACCAGCGGGGAGGTTTCGCGCCGCGATCCGCGGGCACCCACCGTCCGGGCAGCCAGACCATGAGGCCGTAAACAAATATCCAAAACCCGAGATTGCCCAGATTTTGCAGGCCGAACGACAGGGTTTCGCACAAGGCTCCCGTAAGGCCAAACAGCAGAAATATGGCAAAGGGATGGAAAGCCCAAAACCGCAGCATCACGGCCCAGCCAATAAACAGCGGCACGAAGACCACCACGCTATGGTACAGGACCACGTCGAAATAGTTTGCCGAACTGGTGATGTAGGCTTGGCCCAGCCGCACCCCCAAGAGCGGCGCACAATTGGTCAGCGAGGTGGTGATGGCTTCCTCCACGAGCGCCAGCGCGATACAGCCGAGGACGAACTTGAGCATCCACGGGAGCCGGACTTTGGCGGCCAGGCGATCCCAAGTAGCGCGCCAGTGCCACATGATCAGCCCACCCGCACCGATCCACAGGATCATCAAGCCCCACGCCATTTCGAGAACCGCGCGCTGCACCGGGTTTTTCCAGACCACGGCGAGAACGAGGCCGGGCAGGAGCGTGGCCCAGCCAGCCAAGGCGATGATCAGCCAACGCTGCCCGCCCGACCTGCGGTCGGGCAGGTCGGTGGTGGACGAATTAACGAGGTGGTTCATGGCCGCCGGCGAAAGGTAATCAGGACACCGGGTTGATAAACGACCATAGCGCGCACCCAAAGTGTTGTCCATTGCCAATCCTGTTGGCCGGGCTTTTTGGCAACCCGGGAGCGGACGCAGCTTTGATCCAGCGCGGCAACGGAATGGTCTATGACGATGTCATGCACGTCACCTGGTTGCAGGATGCCAACTATGCCGCCACCACCGGCTTTGCGCCGGGCGGTTACATGATCTGGAGCACCGCCAGCGACTGGGCCCAAAACACCGTGACCGTCGGCGGCTACACCGACTGGCGCCTGCCCAGCACCGCCGAGTTTCAAAACATGTTCATGTCCGCCAACGGACTGGGCAATTCGGTGGTTGGCTTGACCAACGCGGGACCGTTTATCAATGTTCAATTCAGCTTAACCGGCGGCTACTGGGCCACGAACTTTTTTATGCTGGCGAGTTCCGATGGCTTGAATGCCGAATATTATTATTACAACGATATGCAGCTCGGCTGGAGCTACCAGATGGACGGCGGCGGCGCGTATTTTGCCTGGCCGGTGCGGTCGGGCGACGTGCCCAACCTGATCCCGCCGTGGCTGGGCCTGCTCACCACGTCCACCAACCAGTTGATCATCACCTGGCCCACCAATTCCGTCGGCTGGACCCTGTTATTCAACCCCGATCTCACCAGCACCAACTGGGCGACGGTCTCTCCCCCGACGACGATCATTGGTACAAATTATGAAGTCATCCTCACCAGCACCAACCGTGCTGGTTTCTTCCGGCTCTGGCATCCATGAAGCGGATCCCGGCAGCGAATCAATGGCTCAATCCAGCTTTTCCGGCCGGGTGTTCGCGGTTGCCCGGATATTATTTCGGTGATTTCCGCTTTCACGGCTTGCAATTTTTTATTTCACCGGCAAATTTTCATTGATTGAATTGAACCATTCAACAAATCAAAGGAGCCATGAGTAACGAAGCCAAACTGGAACTCGACGGAAAAACCTACACCCTGCCCACCCTGACCGGCAGCGAGAATGAAAAAGCCGTGGACGTGTCGGCGCTGCGCGCGACCACCGGATATATCACGATCGACGACGGCTACGGCAACACCGGTTCGTGCGTCAGCAACGTGACGTTCATCGACGGCGACCAGGGCATCCTGCGCTATCGCGGCATCCCCATCGAGCAGATGGCGGAGAAATCCAATTTCATCGAGACGGCGTACCTGATCATTTACGGCGGGTTGCCGACGCGGCCGCAGTTGAAGGTGTTTTCCGACCTGCTGACGGAGCACCAGTATTTGCACGAGGACATGAAGTACCATTTCGAGGGTTTCCCGACGGGCGCGCACCCGATGGCGATCCTGTCCTCGATGATCAACGCGGCGAGCTGCTTCGACGAGGGGCTAATGAACTGGAAATGGGGCAAGATGAAAGAGTTCGACATCTACGTGGCGAAACTGATCTCGCTGGTGCGCACCATCGCGGCGTATTCGTATCGCAAGTCCAAGGGGTTGCCGCTGATTTATCCGAAGCAGCATTACAAATACACGGCGAATTTCCTGCACATGATGTTCTCGATGCCGTACGAGGACTTTGAATTGAAGCCGGAAGTGGTCAAGGCGCTGGATCTGATTTTCCTGCTGCACGCGGACCACGAACAAAATTGTTCAACCTCCACCGTGCGCATGGTGGCTTCCTCGCAGGCGAACCTGTTCGCCAGCTGTGCGGCCGGCGTATGCGCCCTGTGGGGTCCGCTCCACGGCGGGGCCAACCAGGCCGTGCTCGAAATGCTCGCGGAGATTCATAACTCCGGCGACGACGGCTCCAAGTTCATCGCGGCGGCCAAGGACAAAAACAGCGGCAAAAAACTCATGGGCTTTGGTCACCGCGTGTACAAAAACCACGACCCGCGCGCGACGATCATCAAAAAGGCGTGCGACGAAGTGTTGGGAAAACTGCACATTACTGACCCATTATTGGACATCGCGAAGAAGCTGGAGGAGGCAGCGTTGAAGGATCCTTATTTCATCGAACGGAAATTGTATCCGAACGTGGACTTTTACAGCGGCATCATAATGCGCGCTATTGGCATACCGGTGGAGATGTTCACGGTGATCTTCGCCATCGGCCGGATGCCCGGCTGGATCGCGAATTACAAGGAAATCATGGAGGAACCGAAGAGCCGCATCTACCGGCCGCGCCAAATTTACACCGGCAAAACAATCAATCCGTACATTCCGCTGGATGAGCGGAAATAAATTGGAGCCACTGTCGCCGCCGGGATCGCGGTTTTGCGGGATTAAGGCGCAGAAATTGCTTCATTTGGGGAGACTCTGCCCATGAGCAAAATCCTGGTCATAGATGACGAATCTTGGTTGCGCGAAATGATCCGGCTGGCCCTGGAGCAGCAGGGATTTGACGTCATCGAATCGGTGGATAGCACGGATGGCACCGCCAAGGCCCGGCAATTCCTGCCCGACCTCATCCTCTGCGACGTCAACATGGGCAAAGCCAACGCCGGCTACGAGACGCTTACGAAGTTGCGCGAAGACGCTGCCACCGCCGCCATCCCGTTCATTCTGATGACCGGCATGGCCGACTCCGCCGGCATGCGGCACGGCATGGAACTCGGCGCGGACGATTACCTACCCAAGCCGTTCAAGGTGGACGAGCTGTACGCCGCCGTGAACGCCCGGCTGCGCAAAGTCAAAACCGTCCGCGATGATGCGGAGCGGAAACTGACCACGTTGCGCACGCATATCTCGATGATGATGCCACACGAGCTGCGCACGCCGCTCAACGGCATCATCTCCAACGCGGAACTCCTCAGCACCTCCGCCGCCACGCTCGGCATCGGCACAATCACGGAAATGGGCGAGGAAATCTGCAAATCCAGCCAGCGGCTGGAACGGCTGATTGAGAATTTTCTGTTTTACGCCCGGCTGGAAATCGTTGCCACGGACGCGGACAGCGTCATCGCGCTGCGCTCGGCCCGGATTGCCTCGCCCGCCGGCATCGTCCGGCCGGTCGCCATTTCGCAGGCGGAAATAGTGGGCCGTTTGCCCGACCTGAAACTTGAACTCATGGACGGTCCGCTGGCAATGGCCGAGGAATATTTCAAAAAGATCATCGCGGAGCTGGTGCAGAACGCCTTCAAATTTTCCGAACCCGGGTCCGCGGTTCGGGCCAGTTTGAAGCTGTCCCCCGAGGAACTGGAATTTTCGGTCCACGACTGCGGGCGCGGTCTTTCCAGTGAGCACATCCAGCGCATTGACGCCTACGTTCAGTTTGAGCGGAAAATGCGCGATCAGGAAGGGCTCGGCCTCGGCCTGGCTATCGCCAAGAAACTGGCGGAACTCCACGGCGGTCGTCTCGCCATCAGCAGCAGCCCGGAAGCCGGCACCACCGTAGTCGTCAAACTGCCCCGGCCGAAGCATTAATGACCGCTCAAAACGGATGCCGGCCGTAAAGGGTGCTGAGTCCGCGCGCCGCCAGTTCCGCCGCCAGAAAAATCATCCCGATCGCCACCACCGGCGCAAAATCCACCTTGCCGACCTGCAGTGGGATTTTTTTCAGCGGGGCCAGAAGTTTCAGCGCGGTCACGTTGACATATTTCCAAACCGGATGCCGGCCGAAATAGATGTAGCTGTTCAGCAAATGGAGCACCAGGATGAGGCCGGCCGGAAATTTCCAGACCAGATAGCTGGCCAAGCCGATGATGGCCGATTGTTGGAAGCGTTGCGCGGCTGTCACCGGCGGGAAAACTTTCAGCCCCACCAGCAGCCAGCTCACCAGCCACCACAGCAACACCGTGACCAAAAATGGCAGGACAATTTTTAACCAGCGCGGCCAGTCGTCCACGCGGCCCAACGGAATTTTTACCAAGCCATGGATCGGCTCCGGCCCCGGCCACAACGACAGGAACAATAACGCCACATAGAATATTCCCAATGCCAGCCCGAAACTGAAAAATGAGAAGACCAACATGCCCGTAAACCAGTCGCTCCGAAAGGTCGGGGCCACCACGCCGAGATCCAGTTCGCCGACCCAGAACGGCGCCATCCACCGGTAAAGCACCGCGCGCAAAAACAGCAGCCCGGCGAGCAACGCCAGCAGATGCCAGCGCCGCATTTTTTTCGGGCTCGCCGGCCGCAACGTGCCCATCAGGGTGGCCGGGGTCCGACGCGCGAGCGGATCGAAGCGGATGGAGCGCCAGTTCAGCCACAACAGCAGGCCGGCGAGGTTCAGGATGAAATCAACAATGCTCAAGGGAATCGGGATTCGTCACATCGTTGAATCGTCGCCTCGGTTCGCGAGGCAACGGGGTAACGATGCGCGAATCACATCATTTTCAGCAGCGTGTCCGCCATCTCGCTCGGGGTCACGGCAATGCCGATGCCGGCCGCTTTGAACGCGGCAATTTTCGCCTCCGCCGTGCCTTTACCGCCGCTGACAATCGCGCCGGCATGGCCCATGCGGCGGCCGGGCGGCGCGGTCGCGCCCGCGATGAAGCCGGCGACCGGCTTTTTGCAATTCGCCTTGATCCACTCGGCGGCTTCTTCTTCGGCGCTACCGCCGATTTCGCCAATCATGATGATGCCGGTGGTTTCCGGGTCAGCATTGAAGAGTTTGATGACGTCAAGATGCGACGTGCCATTCACCGGATCGCCGCCGATGCCCACGCAGGTACTCTGGCCGACGCCGCGCGACGTCAGTTGCCACACGGCTTCATAAGTCAACGTGCCGCTGCGCGAGACGACGCCGATGTGGCCTTTTTTGTGAATGTAGCCGGGCGCGATGCCAATGCGGCAGCCGCCGTGCGAATCTTTGCCTTCACCGGGCGTGACCACGCCAGGGCAATTTGGACCGATGAGCCGCGTTTTGAGGTTGCCCTGCAAGGCGCGTTTAACCCGCACCATGTCGCGCACTGGAATGCCCTCGGTAATGGCGACGACGAGATCGAGTCCGGCGTCCGCGCCTTCGAGGATGGCATCGGCGGCGAACGGCGGCGGCACAAACACGGCGCTGGCAGTCGCGCCGGTTTGCTTCACAGCGTCGGCGACGGTGTCGAAAATCGGCACTTTCTTGCCGCCGTGCTCAAAGAATTGGCCGCCTTTGCCGGGGGTGACGCCGGCGACGATGTGCGTGCCGTAATCGATGGAGAGTTGCGCGTGTTTGGCGCCAAAGCTGCCGGTAATGCCTTGGACGAGAACCTTGGTGTTGGGGGTGACGAGAATAGACATGGGAAATTAATTGGCCTTCCGCTTGTGGAGGCAGATGGTGTTGCCGTCCGGATCATAGATCATCGTCATGTGGCAGACGGGCGTGGGCATCGGCTCGATGCGGAATTTCACCCGGTGCGTGCGCAGGTGCGCGACGGCGGCATCAAAATCTTCCACTTCGAGTGCGACGGAACAGCCGTCCGGGCTCGGCTTGAAGGCGGGGGACGAACCAAGCGACAGGCAATGCGGCCCGAACTCATACTCGACCCACTGGCCGTGTTCGGAATCCACCACCTTCGTCGGTTTCAAGCCCAGCACCTCCTCATAAAACTTCCGCGCCCGCGCCATGTTGGTGACGGCGTAGCAACTGAACGCGATTTCGGTGACTTTGAGCATTTTCCGAACGCCAGCTTAAGTTTTTACCCGACCTAAACTCAACTCTTTTCAAATCGCCAACAGCAGTCGTTTGATTTCCTTGAGCCGGGCCGGAGCCGCCTTTTTCGTCAGGCGCGGAAACTTCCCCCCGAACTGGAGGTAGTCGCCGTGGCGCGTGAGCTTCAATTTGTCGTCCTCCACCTCGATGGCCGTTACGGCTTTAGCGCTCGCGAGAATTTTCAATTCGCCCACCGCCAGCAGCAGCTCGACCGGCGGCGGCAGCGGACCGAAGCGGTCGCGCAATTCCCGCTCCAACGCGTCGAGCGCGGGCGCGTCGGAAACCTGCGCGAGCTTCCGGTAAATCTCAATGCGATGATGCGGCTCGGTGACGTAGTTTTCCGGCAGCGTGCTGGTGTCGCCCAGAAAATCGATCGCGATGCGGACTTCGACGCGCGGCTTCACCGGTTCGCCTTTGAGCGACGAGACGCTTTGCTTAAGCAACTGGCAGTAGAGTTCGAAGCCGACGGCGGTGATGTGGCCGCTCTGTTCCGCGCCCAGCAGATTGCCCGCGCCGCGAATCTCCAGGTCGCGCATCGCGATCTTGAAGCCGCTGCCGAGCGAGGCATATTGCTTCATGGCGCTGATGCGCTTGCGCACGTCGGTGAGCAAACGCGCGTGACGCGGCAACAGGAGATACGCGTAGGCCTGGTGTTTGTAACGTCCGACGCGCCCGCGCAACTGGTAAAGTTCGCTCAGCCCGAAGCGATCCGCGCGGTCGATGATGATGGTGTTCGCATTCGGGATATCCAGGCCGCTCTCAATGATGGTCGTGGAGAGCAGGACGTCCGCCTCGCCGTTGACAAAGGTCGTCATCACTTCCTCCAAGTCGTCCGCGTGCATCTGGCCGTGGCCCACGACGATCCGCGCGGCCGGCACGAGGGATTTTAATGTGGCCAGCATCGTGTCAATGGTCGTCACGCGGTTGTGCAGGAAGAAGACCTGGCCACCGCGATTCAACTCGCGCTGGATGGCGTCGCGAATGGTGCGCTCGTCATAGGGCGTGGCAATGGTCTCAACGGGCAGCCGGTCGTGCGGCGGCGTCTGGATGGTGCTCATGTCCCGCGCGCCGGTGAGCGCGAGGTAAAGCGTGCGCGGAATCGGCGTGGCGCTCAAGGTGAGCACATCCACCATGGTCCGCAGCCGTTTGAACTTTTCCTTGTGCAGCACGCCGAAGCGCTGTTCCTCGTCAATCACGACGAGGCCAAGATCCTTGAACGCGATGTCATTTTGCACGATGCGATGCGTGCCGATGACAATGTCCACGGCACCCGCGGCTAGATCCTTCACCACGCGCGCCTGCTCGCGCGGGGTGCGGAAGCGCGAGAGCAGCTCCACGCGGATCGGATAATCCGCCATGCGCTCGCGAAAATTATTGAAATGCTGCTGCGCGAGCACGGTGGTCGGCACGAGAATGGCGACCTGCTTGCCATCCATCACGCATTTGAAAGCGGCACGAATCGCGACTTCGGTTTTGCCAAACCCAACGTCGCCGCAGATGAGGCGGTCCATCGGTTTGGGACGCTCCTGATCGGCCTTGGTGTCGGCGATGGCGGTGATCTGGTCGCGCGTTTCCTCGTAGATGAAGGCGCTCTCAAATTCGCGCTGCCATTGCGTGTCCGGCTGGCACGCGTGACCGGCCTGGGTTTCGCGCACGGCCTGGATGCGCAACATCTCGGCGGCGATATCGCGCACGGCTTTTTCGGTCTGCTCCTTGGCCTTGTGCCAGCGCGTGCCGCCGAGGGTGTGCAGGGGCGGATTCGCCTTGCCCGCGCCGACGTATTTGCTGACGAGATGCGCCGCGCTGACGGGCACGTAAAGTTTCGGCGGTGCTTCGCCGGAATTCGCCGGCGCGTATTCGATGACCAGACATTCGGTTAAAGGTTGAGCGTTCTCGGCGGAAACTTCGCGGCCGGGTGCGCCCCCGCCGTTCGGCAGATGTTTCAGCCCAAGATATTTTCCGATGCCGTGCTGCAAATGCACTACCAGATCGCCGGCCTCCAGATCGGTGAAATCGATGTCGAGGGCCGAACGCGCGGCGAGGGCGTGCGCGGATTTCTGGCGGCGCGGCCGCTGGATCTTGTAGCGGCCAAAGATTTCCGCGTCGGTGACGACGACGAACTTGGCTTCGTCGCAAACAAACCCCCGGGCCAGCGAGCCGAGATGAATCCCAAGTCCCAAGTCCAAAGTCCAAGATTGCTCGCGGGCGTACGACTTTGAACTTTGGACTTTAGACTTGGGGCTTTCAGTGCCAATTTCCGCCCAGATTTCCTCGAATCGTTGCCGCTCGCCGGCATTGTTGCAGAAAACGTGGACGGCATAATCCTGCCGCAGCCACCGGTGAACCTGCTGGAAAAATTCGCGCCGCTGCGCCTCGGCGATCTGCGGTACCGGCGCGCTCCCGGCGGGCGGGCGAAACGCGTCGAGCGAGTCAAACCCCGGACGGCCGGTTTCGGATGGCGGACCGGCCTCGGAGGGGGCGGCGGCTTCCCTCAATTCAACCGAAGTAAAACCGCGCCGGTTCAATTCCGCCAAAAAATCCGGCCAGGAAATAAAAAACGGATCTGCTTTTGGAACTTGTTGCGCATAGCTATCGGCCTGGACCGCCAGCGACTCCGGTTCACACAAAAGGAAAATCGTTTCGCGCGGCAGGTAGTCGAGCAGCGTGGCGAGGGCAGTTTCATTTTTCATGCTGCCTTCGCCATTCTGCCTTTGCTTTAGGATTCCCAGTTCGCCCGCCGGCGGCAGCGTGACCATGGAAATCGCCTCGCGCGAGACTTGCGTGAGCGGATCGAAAGTGCGGAGCGATTCCAGTTCGTCGCCAAAAAACTCCAGTCGCACCGGCCATGGACTGGTCGGCGGAAAAATATCCACGATGCCACCACGCAAGGCGATTTCGCCCTTCTGCGAAACCTGCGCCTCCGGCTCGTAGCCCTGCGCTTCCAAAAATTCAATCAGATCCAGCGGGGCGATTTTGTCGCCCCGCGCCAACGCGCGGGTGCGGTTCTGGATGTCGCCTGGCGGAAACGTCTTTTGCAGCAGCGCAGTAACGCTGGTCACCACCAGGGCAGCGGGCGGAGGGCGGAGGGCGGATTTATCCGAAAGCGCGACCAGGGCTTGGAGCCGGTCGCTGATGATGTCGATGTGCGGCGGTCGGTCCTCGTGCGGGAAAGTTTCCCAGGCTGGGTAAAAAAGCAGTTGGGAGTGGGAAGCCGGGAGCTCGGAGGATTCAGCTTTGGACTTCGGACTTTGGACTTGGGACCCGACCGCCAGCCACGTTTCCAAATCCTGCTGGAAACTTTCCTGCGTCTTTAGATTTTCCGTCACAACCACTACGGGCCGGGCAGGAAGAAGTTTTTGCACCAGCGCGGCAAAAAACGGTTGCGCGGGCGCGGCGATGCCGGAAAAAGCCAACGCTCCGCCCGGCTCCAAACGCTGGGCAACGGAATGCGCCGCGGGAGTTTTGGCCAGATCAGCGAACAAATTGCTCGTCGCCCAGTCTGTTGCATCCTGCGGCAAGCGGGGGAACCCTCGCAGCGAATCATCCCGTCGTCAAGTTGCGGGCGGCCGGCCCCACCTTTGAGTTTGACCGCTGCGGGATCATCCGCACAATTCACCGAGGTGACCGCGTCTGAATTATTGATCCTGCTGCCGTTCGTGCTGCTGCTGGGCGCGATGGCGACCGCGCCCGTGTTTGCGCCACGCTGGTGGCTGCGGCATTACGCCAAAGTGGCGCTCGGCCTGGGCGCCGTCACCACGGGCTATTATCTTTTGGTCCGGCACGACGCGCACAGCCTCGCGGAGGCGGCGCACGAATACCTCGGCTTTATCGCCCTCGTCGGATCACTGTTTGTGGTTTCCGGCGGCATCCACATCGGCGTCAAAGGCGAATTCACCCCGCTCAAGAACGTCGGCTTTCTGCTCGCCGGCGCCCTGATTGCCAATGTGCTCGGCACCACCGGCGCGGCCATGCTGCTGATCCGGCCTTGGATCCGCCTGAACCAATCCCGGGTATCGGCGCATCACATTGTCTTTTTCATTTTTCTGGTCGCCAATGCCGGCGGCTGCCTCACGCCCATCGGTGATCCACCGTTGTTCCTGGGTTTCCTGCAAGGCATCCCCTTCTGGTGGGTCGCGGCCAACTGCTGGCCCATGTGGTTGCTCGGCGTCGGCCTGCTGTTGGCGATTTTCTATGTTGTAGATCAGAAGAATTTCCGGCGCGCGCCGCGCCCCCCGCCCGGGCCAAAAATGGAACGCGGAACCTGGCAAATCGCCGGCCTGTCGAACCTGTTCTTTCTCGCCGTGATCCTGGGGGCCGTGTTTGTGGAAAAGCCGCCGTTCCTCCGCGAAGGCCTGATGCTGGCGGCGGCGGCGGGCTCCTATTTCACCACCAAAAAAACCGTCCACATCGCAAACCAGTTTGATTTCCATCCCGTTCAGGAGGTGGCCATTCTCTTCGCCGGCATTTTCACCACCATGATACCCGCGCTGGGCTGGCTGGACCATGGCAGCCAGGCACTCCTGGGCCAGCAGCCGGGGCCGGGGATCTTCTATTGGGGCACCGGCGTCTTGTCGAGTGCGCTGGACAACGCGCCCACCTACCTCGGCTTTTTGAGCGCCCTGCATGGGTCGGCTGGCGCAGAAACACTCGCGAGCCTGCTGACCACCCACACCCGACATCTACTGGCCATCAGCATCGCCGCCGTCTTTTTCGGCGGGGCCACCTATATTGGCAACGGACCGAACTTCATGGTCAAGGCCATCGCCGAGCAAAACCAGGTACGGGTGCCGACCTTTATCGAATTTATCCTGAAATTCAGCCTGCCGTTTCTGCTGCCCGTGCTGGTCGTCATCTGGCTGATCTTCTTCCGCGCGAATTAATTCTGCCAAATTCCCCGGCCCAAAGTCCAAAGCCGTGCGGCCGAGTATAACCCCCGCAATTTGTCGGCGTTACGTTTTGGCGTCAAGGTACTTCAGATCCATGTTTCTTCCGGATCCATCTGTGGCTAAAATCCCCGCATGCATCTGGCCCATCTGCGACTTCGTGACTTCCGCAATTACGCGCGGTTGGACGTGGATTTTGCGCCCGGCTTCCACCTGCTGCTCGGCGACAATGCGCAGGGCAAAACCAACATCCTCGAAGCCGTTTATCTCATGGCCACGCTGCGTTCCTTTCGCGGTGTCGGTGGCGCGCAGATGATTAGGCACGGCGCGAAGGGCTACTTCGTTGGCGGCAATATAGTGGGGCAGGGCGACCATGAAATCAAAATGTATTGGGCGTTGCGCGAGCGGAAACTCACGCTGGATGGGCAGCCGGTGAAAAAGCTAGCGGATTATCTCGGTGCGCTTCGTACGGTGGTGTTTTGCACGGAAGATTTGCAGCTCATCAAAGGCACCGCCCGTGCCCGGCGGCGCTTTGTGGATTTGTTGCTCGCGCAGACGCAGCCGGGCTACCTGCCGCTGCTTCAGCGTTATATGCACACCGTCCGCGCCCGCAACGCTCTGCTTAAACCGCGCACCGTGGACGAGGCTGCGGTGGAGAGTTTCTCCGCTGAACTCATCAAACTTGGCAACGAAATCATCCGCGCCCGCCGCGAGCTGGTGCCAAAATTTTCCCCGCTCGCCCGCCTGGCTTATCGCCGGATTTCCCGCGACGCGGAGGAACTGCGCATCGAATACCAGTCGAGCGTGAAAAATGATTTCGCCGTGGAACTGGCGCAGGCGCGGACGCGGGAACGAACCTTTCGCGCCACGCTGGTCGGGCCGCACCGCGATGATGTCCTGATGTTGCAGAACGGGAAATCCGCCGCGCAGTTCGGCAGTGAAGGCCAGAAACGCACGCTGGCCATCGCGTTGAAGATGGCGCAGGCGGAGTTTCTCGCCGGCATCCACGGCTCGCCGCCGATTCTGCTGATTGACGACGTCATGGGCGAACTGGATGTGAAGCGGCGCAGCGGCTTGTTGCCGTTGCTGGATTCGGCGCGCCAATCCAGTGGCCAAGTCTTCATGACCTGCACCGAGGAAAACTGGCCGAGCGAATTGGGCGGGGATTTGCAACGTTGGGAAGTGAAGACCGGAAATTTGGCGAGACACTAATTTCACGAATTGGCATGAAGCAAAAGCAATTCGTGATAATTCGTGCAATTCGTGTCTGTTTTTTTATCTTTCATCCATGCGAATTTTGTCAGGCATCCAGCCCAGCGGCACGCTGCACCTCGGAAATTACTTTGGGATGATGCAGCCCGCCATTGCGCTTCAGGATCAGGGCGAGGCGTTTTATTTCATCGCGGACTATCATTCGATGACGTCGCTGTTCGACGCGGAGCAGCGGCGGAAAAATTCTTTGGCGGTGGCGCTGGATTTTCTCGCGTGTGGCCTTGACCCGAAAAAATCCGTTTTCTTTCGCCAATCCGACGTGCCGGAAGTCTGTGAACTCGCGTGGATTCTCTCCACGCTCACGCCGATGTCTCTGCTGGAAAAGGCGCATTCCTTCAAAGACAAATCGACGAAAGGCATTCCCATCAACCACGGCCTGTTTGCATACCCTGTGCTCATGGCGGCGGATATTTTGATTTACGATTCCAACGTCGTCCCCGTCGGTCAGGACCAGAAACAGCATGTCGAAATGACGCGCGACATCGCCATCAAGTTCAACGAGGCCTACGGTGCGATCTTCGTGATTCCCGAGCCGCAGATTCGCGGCGAGACGGCGAAAGTGCCCGGTCTCGATGGCGAGAAGATGAGCAAGAGCTATGGCAACACGCTGGAAATCTTCGGCGAGGAAAAGCCGGTCCGTAAAAAAGTCATGGGCATAAAGATGGATTCGCGCACTCCGGAGGAGCCGAAACCGGACGCCGACCAGAATCTTGCCATCCAGTTGCTCAAGCTCGTCGCGCCCGCTGAGACGGCCAAGGATTTTGAAAACCGCCTCCGGACCGGTGGTTTTGGCTATGGCGACTTGAAAAAAGGGTTGTTCGAGCACTATTGGAATTATTTCGCCGACGCGCGAGCGAAGCGCGCCGAACTCGCGGCCAATCTGGATTATGTCAACCGCGTCCTCGCCGACGGTGCAACGAAGGCGCGTACCCTGGCGCAAACCGTTTTGAAGCGCGCCCGCCAGGCCAGTGGTTTGGAATGAGCCCATCCGTCGCAACTCAAACTGCGGCGTCCCGCTTGCGACTGCGCATCACGGCCACCGCCGAAACCATTTTGCGCTCTGGCCACCCGTGGCTATTTGCCGACAGCATTCGCGAAACAAATCGCAGCGGGCAATTGGGCGAACTCGCCGTCATTTTTGACCGCAATGACAAATTCCTTGCGGTCGGCTTGTTCGATCCAAATTCGCCCATCCGCGTGCGCCTATTGCACGCCGGCAAGCCGCAGACGATTGACGCAGCTTGGTGGCGGGTGCGGCTGGCGCAGGCGCTTAAACGGCGGGCTGAGCTTTTTGACGAGACCACGACCGGTTGTCGCCTGATTCACGGCGAAAGCGACAGCTGGCCGGGCTTGGTGCTGGATCGCTATGACACGACGCTGGTGCTGAAGCTTTACACCGCCGCGTGGTTGCCGCGACTGGATGAAATTCTCCTGCGGTTGAATGAACAAATTCCCTGCGAACGGGTGGTTCTCCGCCTGAGCCGCAACATCCAGTCGCTGGTCGAAAAACAATTCCAGCACCGCGATGGACAGGTCGTTTTCGGTTCGGTGCCCACCGGCCCGCTAACTTTTTTGGAGAATGGGGTGCGCTTCGAGGCCGATGTTCTGCGTGGACAGAAAACCGGCTTTTTCCTCGACCAGCGCGAAAATCGCCGCGAGGTGGAAACCCTTTCGCGTGGCCGGCGTGTGCTGAATGCCTTCAGCTTTTCCGGCGGCTTTTCGGTTTACGCCGCACGTGGCGGCGCAATAACAGTGACCGATCTCGACATCAGCGCCCACGCACTGGAATCCGCCCGCTGCAATTTTGCGCTGAACCAGAACTTTCCCGGTGTGGTCGCATGTCGTCATGCAACTGTGCAGGCGGACGCTTTCGAGTGGATTGAAAAAACTCCGGCAAAATTCGACTTGATTGTCCTCGACCCCCCATCGCTGGCCAAGCGCGCGTCGGATCGAGAAGGGGCCGAACGCGCCTATGAGCGACTGAATGCGCTCGGGATCCAAAAACTCGCGCGCGACGGAATCCTAGTGGCGGGTTCGTGTTCCGCGCACGTTTCAGCGGCGGAATTTTTTGACGCCGTCCGGCGGGCGGCCACCAAATCCGGCCGGAAATTCGCTGAATTGAAAACCATGCGGCATCCCCCGGATCATCCGGCGGGTTTCAAGGAAGCGGAATATTTGAAAGTGATTTACTTGAAGTTCACAACGTAGCTGCCGGTATGAGCCGGCTCCAAAAGAGCGGACTCACGTCCGCGGTTAAACGATTTTCAGCTTCGGCAAATCCTGCGAATCCACCAAGCCAACCGGCTGGTTCTTGGCGTTCACCACGATGAGGTCGTCGATGTTCCGCTCGTTGAAGATTTTCAGCGCCTCGACGGCGAGGGCGGTGTCGCGGACGCAAATTGGTTTCCGCGTCATGATCTTTTTGAGCGGTTGCGACAATAAATTATCGTCCGTGGCCATGTGCCGGCGAAAATCGCCGTCGGTGAAAATTCCGGCGAGTTTGCCACGTGCGTCCACGACCGCGAGGCTGCCCGACTTGGCGTGGGTCATCACCAGCAGCGCTTCCTTCACGGAAAGGTTTTTGTGGGCGACGGCATTGCGTTCGCCGCTGCGCATGATTTCCCCGACCTTCAAGAGCATCGCGCGGCCAATCGCGCCGCTGGGGTGGTATTTGGCAAAATCTTTCTGCTTGAAGCCGCGCGCCTGCAAAACCGCCATCGCCAGCGCGTCGCCGGTCACCAGCATCGCGGTCGTGCTGCTGGTGGGTGCGAGGTTGAACGGGCAGGCTTCCTGTGGCACCTTGACGTTAAGTGAAATGTCGCTATGGCGCGCGAGCGCGGATTTAAGGTTGCCGGTAAGCGAAATGATTTTGACGGAAAACCGTTTGAGCGCGGGCAGCAGGTTCAGCAGTTCCTCGGATTCGCCGGAATAGCTCAAGGCCAGGATCACGTCGCCGTCGGCGACGATGCCTACGTCGCCATGCAGCGCGTCCACGCTGTTCAGCACCACGGCGGTGGAGCCGGTGCTGGTCAGCGTGGCGGCAATTTTCGCGCCGACATTGCCGGATTTGCCGATGCCGACGATGACGATCTTGCCGCGTTGTTTCAGGGCGGTGATGACGGTTTCGACGGCGGCATCAAAAGAGCGGTCGAGCTGCGCACGAACGGCTTTGAGCGCGGCGAGTTCGATATCAAACACTTCACGGGCTTTGGCAAGATGGCTCACGCCGGGGAGCTTGCCCGCATTGCCGCCGGAATTCAACCGCGAAGCGAAATGCTAATTTGCCGCCGGGCACCAGGTGTGTTAATGGTTGGCGCCGGTCAAAGTCAGAATGAACAAATCTCAAGCATTGCAGAAGCACATCATTGTGGTGGGGGCGGGGCCCGGTGGTCTGACCTCGGCCATGTTGCTGGCGGCGCGCGGGTTCAAGGTGACTCTCTTAGAAAAGAACGATCGCGTGGGCGGGCGCAACGCGGCCATCCACCGCAACGGCTACAAGTTCGACACCGGCCCGACGTTCCTGATGATGAAGTTCATCCTCGACGAAGTGTTCGAGGAAGCCGGCCGCCATAGCGGGGATTACCTGAAATTCGTCAAGCTGGAGCCAATGTACCGCCTGCAATTTGATGACCTGGCCTTCGAGCCGACGACTGACCATGCGGCGATGCTCAAACAGCTAAATGAGAAATTCCCCGGCAGTGCTGAAGGCTATTGGCATTTTCTTGAGACCGAGCAGGAACGTTTCCGCAAAATGTATCCGTGCCTGCAAAAGGATTATGGCTCCCTGACCCGCTATCTTTCCACCGACCTGTTGAAGGCCCTGCCGCATCTGTCGCTCGGCCGGTCGGTGATGGATGTGCTGGGCGGTTATTTCAAACCGGATCGGCTCAAGCTTTGTTTCACGTTTCAGGCGAAATATCTCGGCATGTCGGCATGGGACTGTCCCGGCCTGTTTGCGATCCTGCCGTTCGTCGAGCACGCGTACGGCGTCTATCATACGCAGGGCGGCTTGAGCGAAATTTCCGAGGCGATGGCCAAAGTTTGCGGCGAATATGGCGTGCATATCCGCCTGAATTCGCCGGTGAAACAGCTGCTCCTTGCCGGTCGGGATGTGCGCGGAGTGGAATTGGTCTCCGGCGAGAAAATATTGGGCGACGAAACCGTGCTGAACGCGGATTTCGGCTACGCGATGAATCACCTCGTGCCGCCCGGGGTGCTGAAGAAATACCGGCCGCCGAAAGTGGATGCGCGGGAATTTTCCTGCTCCACATTCATGCTGTATCTCGGGCTGGACAAAATCTACGACCTGCCGCACCACACGATTTTCTTTTCCCCGGACTACCGGAAAAACATTGAGGACGTTTTTCAGCGCAAGGTGTTGTCGGATGAATTATCCTTTTACGTCCGCAACGCCAGCGTAACGGATCCCGGTCTGGCCCCGCCCGGCCATTCGGCGCTTTATGTTTTAGTGCCGGTGCCGAACAAGACGGCGACCATTGACTGGTCCAAGGAAAAAACCAGTTTCCGCGAACGTCTGATCGATGCGCTGGAAACGCGTGGCGGGATGAAGGGTTTGCGCTCGCACATCCGCGAGGAAATTGTCTTGTCGCCGGACGAATGGCAGGGCCAGAACATCCATTTTGGGGCGACCTTCAACCTCGCGCACAAGCTCTCGCAGATGCTGTATTTCCGCCCGCGCAACAAGTTTGAAGAGCTGGGCCACTGCTATCTCGTGGGCGGCGGCACGCATCCCGGCAGCGGGCTGCCGACGATCTATGAATCCGGACGCATTGCGGCGAATCTTATCAGTCGCGCGCATGGTGTGAATTTCGTTTCCCAAAACACCCAAGTTTGACGGGGCGGCCTGGTCGCTCAAGCTGCGTGAGCCAGCACGCGCAAAAATCGGCTGCGGTTATAGCGTTGAACCATGATGCACGGCAGATTTGCCAGTAACGCGTAAAAGGCGTTAACCCCGACGGCCCAAGGTGGATTCCAAATTGCAAACACCGCCACGGCTAGCATTGACAGCCAGTGGACGATTTCCCCGCGCCAGGTCTCGCGCAAAAATATTTCCAGAAATTCCGGCGTTCGCTTGCGCAGTCCGGCCTTGGCAAAGCCGCCGGTTAACCATCCGGCCCCGTCTGGGAGCCAATCTTTCCAGCGCCGGATGGCGAACCATTGCTCGTAATACCGGTCGGATCGTTCCCACTGCCCGAGCTGGGCCAGCCGCCCGCGCGGGTTGAAATGCCGTGCCGGAATACGTGTTATTGACCACGCCAGCCCCAATTGAATGACCAGCCAAGCTGCAACATTTAAGGCCACGATTTCCGCGATGGGCAGTTCAATCAACATGAATTTGTCTGCCTTTCCAAGTGACGGATTTTTTGTGGGCGGCCCGCCAGACTGAGCGCGTGAAAATGGCAAAATAAAAAATTAGCGGAACCGGAAATAGTAACGCCATGGTCCAGTGAAACGTCCCGACCCTTCGCATCAGCCAAGCTACCTGCGCGGCGTAGAGACCATAGATTACGCAACCAAACGGTGCGCTAGGCGCGGAAAAAAATCCACCGGCTGCCATGAGCAACCCGCTCAACCAGGCAATCACCAGCAGCAGCAGCGGCAGCGGCGTTTTGCCCGCGCCGTTCGCGAAGCCTTTGACCCAGCCGTCGATCATTACGCGCCAGCCGAGCGGATACATGCGGAATGAAAAGATACCGCGCCCGCCCCGGCAGCGCAGCGGCACACCGGCCGCCCGCAATTTCTCCGCCAGCCAGAAATTCTCGAGGATCTGGCCTTTCACTTCACCGTGGCCGCCGACGCGTTGGTAGGCGGCGGCTTCGATGAGCAGAAACTGACCCAGCAGTCCGCGAGGCGCAACGCGGTCGCCAAGCAGCGTAAATCCGCCCGTGCCAGCCAGCATGATGAGATTAAAAAAAACGGAGAACTGTTCGTGGAGGCGTTCAACCCGGTGCAGCGGTGCCACCGACAGGGCACCGCCCCCGGCCCGGGAAAATTCCGCCAGTACCGCCGGCAATCCCGCCGGTTCAAACCAGGTGTCCGCGTCCAAAAACAGAAGCCATTCGCCTTGGGCCCGCGCTGCGCCCTGCTGGCAGGCCCAGGTCTTTCCTCGCCAGCCCGCCGGCAAGGGCGGCGCGTCGAGCACGACGGCGCCGAGGGCGAAAGCCACGGCGGCGGTCCGGTCGGTGGAGCCATCGTTCACCACGATGATTTCGCCGGGCGGAGCTGGCTGGTCGCGCAACGAAGCCAGCAAGCGCGGCAGATTGTTTTCCTCATTCCGCGCCGGAATGATCACGGAGAGTTTTCGCGCCGGGACGGTTTCAGCGCTTGATGCCGGACGGCAAGCTTTGATCCGGCCGAGCAGAACCCAGCCCGCCAGCCACTCGGCGGCCAGAACCAGCGGCAGCGTCATGGTTGGTCCCAGGCGACGATTTTTTTAGCGACGTTCTGGCCGCAAAGGACGACCATCGGCATGCCGCCGCCGGGATTCACCGAGCCGCCGACGAAGAAAAGGTTCGGGTAAAGCGTGCTCTGCTTGGGTGCTTTGAACGCCAGGTTTTTCCAGCGGTCGCTGACGACGCCGTAGATCGAACCTTTATTCGAATAATATTTTTCGCGGATGTCGGACGGCGTGAGCACGTGTTCATAGACAATATGCTGGCGCAGGTTTTTCAGGCCCATGCGTTCGAGTTGGTCAATGATGCGGTCCTTGAAACGTAGGTAATCTTCGCGCGTCAGTGGGTGGTCGTCGTTGATGTAGGGAATGTGCGGCAGAATTTTCAGGCAGTCGCAGCCCGGAGGCGCGACGGTGGCATCGGTTTTGGACGCGGCCACCAGATAGATCGTTGGGTTGGCGGGCAGTTCGTGTTTCTCGAAAACGGCTTTGAAATGTTCGCGCTGGTGGCCAGAGAAAAAGAAATTGTGGTGCGCCAGTTGCGGATACTGGCAGTCGAGACCGAGGTCCAGTACGAGACCGGAGCAGGCCGGCTCCAGTTTTTTTTCCAGTGATGCGATGAAATTTTGGTCCGCGCGCAACAATTTTTCGTAGGCCGGAATGACCTCCATGTTCGACACGACGATGTCCGCCGCGTGGAACCGGCCGTTGGCGACCAAGCCGGTGACCCGGCCGTTTTCCTGGCGTACTTCGCTGACTTCCGCATTGAGATGCACCGGGACGCCGATTTCCGCCAGCAGCCGGTCCAGGCCGCGGGCAATATTGTAAAGTCCGCCATCCATATACCAGAGGTCATAGCGAAACTGGATGGTTGGCAGCGAATTCATGAACGCCGGTGCGCGGTAAGCCGAGGAACCGACGTATTTGATGAAGAAATCAAAGATATCGCGGAAGTATTGCGTTTGCAGATGGGCGTTGACGCCCTGATGCATCGAGCGGAACAAATCGAATTGGAAAAATTTCCAGGGTCCGTAGTGCCGGGCAAAATCCCGCCAGTTGTCCAGTCCGGCCTCGAAATAGCCGTTGTTGGTCAGGTCGTACAGATCGGCAGAATATTTCAGGAACCGCTCGATATTTTCCGGCGGCTCGCCGACTTTGCGCGCCTCGGCGGCCATCTTTTCCGGCTCGGGAAACAAGTCCAACGTGATGCCGTCCGCAAAAAAATTCCGCCAGTGCGGGCGGAGCGCGCGCAGCGTGAAATAGTCGCTCATCCGCTTGCCGCTCCGCGTGAACAGCCGTTCAAAAATGTGGGGCAGGGTGAAGATGGATGGCCCGAGGTCAAAGGTATAGCCGCGCTCCTTGAGCACGTTCAACTTGCCGCCGATCTGCGCGTTCTTCTCAAAGATTTCGACCGCGTAGCCTGCCTGCTTCAGCGAAATGGCCGCGGACAAGCCGCCCAGCCCCGCGCCGATGACGATGATTTTTTTCTCGTTCATGGATGTTCGGCGGCGGGAATGGTTTTCAACACGCGGTTCAAGCCGGCTCGCGCCAGATTATCGGCGGGATGTTCGACCAGTGACTTGCGAAAATATTCTGCCGCGTGCGTCAGGTCGCCGAGTTTCTCATACGTCAGGCCGATGAACGTGTGGCAACTGCTGTGGCCCCAGCGTGGCTCCAGCGGGCCGGGAGCATTAGTGGCTTCGCTGGCAAAACAAGTGTCCGCGAGCAGCAAATTCTTCAGGGCTTCCTTCAGGTCAGCGCTCCCGCTGGCCATGTAAAATTCGCCGGTGGCCAGCAGATAACGGACGCGTGGATTGGTGGGCCCTTCCGTCATGGCCAGCTTGGAGTGGCTCATCGCGCGCGGTCCCAGCACCAAGGCCCGGATCCATCGGTCACCGATGCGGATGCCATAAATCGTGGCCAGCAGCGCGTGGCACTCGGCATTGTGAGCATCCAGCTTCACAGCGGTGTTAAGCGCCGCCAAGGCGCTGGCTTGCGCGGACTCGGCGGCGGTGTCATTTCCCGGTGTGCTTCGCAATTGCAGCATGCGGTGAAACTCCGCCACGCCGAGCCAGTAAAAATTCGTCACGTTATCCGGTGCTTGCACGGTCGCCTGTCGGAATAATTCGCCCGCGTGGGCGAAACGCACCCCGTCCCAAGCTTGGAATGCAGCGTTAAATTCCTTTATGCCCGCCAGTGCCGGTGGCGGGTGAAAAGTCGTATCCGCGCGCAACCCGGGCGAAATCAGCGACAGGCATATGATGAAAAGGCGAAACATCGCTTGCAATTTATACGCTGGGCGACAACTTTCACCAAATTGTTTATGTCAACCGCTGACAGCGTCCGCCGCGCCCGCGAATTTTTTGCGACGGGGGTCACGCGGCCGCTCGCGTTCCGGCGCCGGCAACTGGAACAATTGGCCGCCGCCCTGGAGCAGCATGAAGCCCGGCTGCTCACGGCCTTGCAGTCTGATCTGGGCAAATCACCTTACCAGGCACTGTCTTCCGAGTTCGGCCCGGTGCGCGCGGAAATCCGCCAGGCCCTGCGTCAACTGCCGCGCTGGGCTGCGCCGTCCCGTCGCCGGACCCCTTGGCTGGTCGCGCCGGCCCAAGGCTGGGTGCAGCCGGAGCCGTTTGGCGTGGCCCTGATCCTCGGTCCATGGAACTATCCCCTGCAACTTGTGCTGGCCCCGCTGGTCAGCGCCATCGCCGCTGGTAACACGGTCATTCTGAAGCCTTCCGAGCTCGCCCCGCGCACGGCGGAGGTGCTGACCGCCATGGTTGCCGCCACGTTTCCGGCGGAATACATAACGATGATCAACGGCGGAGCGGAGGTGGCCGGGGCGTTGTTGCGGGAAAAATTTAATAAAATCTTTTTCACCGGCAGCCCGCGCGTGGGCCGGTTGGTAATGGCGGCGGCGGCTTGCCATCTGACGCCGGTCACGTTGGAGTTGGGCGGGAAATGTCCCGCCATCGTTTGCGCCGACGCGAAGGTGGAACTCGCCGCTCGCCGAATCGCCTGGGGAAAATTTCTCGCAGCAGGGCAGACCTGCGTTGCGCCGGATCATGTCCACGTTCACCGGAGTCTCCGCGAGCCATTTCTTCGGACGCTGAAAAGCAGCCTGCTTGAATTTTACGGCCCGGATCCCCGCCGTTCAGCGGATTACGGTCGTATCGTGCATGAACGGCACTTTGACCGGCTGATAAATTTTCTCGGCGACGGAAAAGTTTTCCATGGTGGCGAACATCATCGGAAAGATCTGTATCTGGCCCCCACCATTTTGACGGAAGTTGCGCCCGATTCGGCGGTGCTGCAGGAGGAAATCTTTGGGCCGGTGCTGCCGGTTTTGGAATTTGATGAAATCTCTGAAGTCGTCACCCGGCTTCAAGCCGCACCCACGCCGCTGGCGCTTTATTTGTTCACCTACGACCGCGAACTCGAGCGGAAGCTGATCGCCCAGGTGCGCTCCGGTGGTGTGTGTGTGAACGATGTGATTTCCCAGATGATCGGCACCAACCTGCCGTTCGGCGGCCTTGGCGAAAGCGGTTTCGGCACCGGGCACGGCCGCGCGGGCTTCCACGCCTTTTCCCATCTGCGTTCCATTCTGCGGCGGGCAACGTGGCTGGATTTGCCGTTTCGTTATCCGCCGGGGCGACTTTCTGTTGCCGAGCTCAAGCGGGCGCTAAAATTCCTCCTGCGCGATTAAATCCGTGAACGGACTTACTCCACGTTCGGATACGAGCCGAGGATTTTGACGAAATTGCAGTGCTGGCCGAGATGCTCGATGGCCTTGGCCACCTTCACATCCTGGCAATGGCCGGCGCAGTCGATGAAGAAAAAATATTCCCACGCCTTGCGTTTGCTGGGGCGGGACTCGATCTTCGTCATGTTGATCTTGAACTTGCGGAACGCGGCGATCGCCTCGTACAGCGCGCCGGCTTTGTCCGCCACGCTCAACATCAGGCTGGTGCGGTCGTCGCCGGTCGGCGGACTACACTGCCGGCCGAGGACGATGAAACGGGTGACGTTTACGGAATTGTCCTGGATGTCCTGCGCCAGCACTTTCAGGCCGTATTTTTCGGCCGCCAGCACCCCGCCGAGCGCGCCGGCGAATTTTCCCTTCGCCGCGAGTTCGGCCGAACGCGCGTTGGACGACGTTTCAACGATCTCCACGCGCGGCAGATTCTTTGCCAGCCAGCCGCGGCATTGCGCCAGCGACTGCGGGTGGACGTAGAGTTTTTTAATCTGTGCCCGTTTCACATTGCTCATCAAGCATTGCTGGATATGCAACAGGACTTGCGAAACAATTTTCAGATCGCTGTCCACAAACATGTCCAGCGTGTGCGTGACCACGCCTTCGGTGGAGTTTTCCACCGGCACCACGCCGTAATCGGCCGATTTTTTGGCGACCTCGGTGAACACGTCGCCGATGGTTTTTTGCGCCGCGTAATTCAGGCTCGCGCCGAATTTCTGAATGGCAGCCTGGTGGGTGAAAGTTGCTTCCGGCCCGAAATACGCGATGGTCATGGTCTTCTCGAGCGCTAGGGCGCTGGACATGATTTCGCGGTAAATGGTGCGGAGTTGGTCGTTGGTGATCGGCCCGGTGTTCCGGGCGCAGACGCGGTCGAATACGGCGCGCTCGCGGTGCGGCGCGTAGATTTCCTCGCCGGCCGCCAGCTTGATTTCGCCGATGGACAGCACATGACGGGTGCGTTCGTTGAGCAACCGGACGATTTGCGCGTCCAGCTGGTCAATCGCCTGACGATGTTCGGCAAGGCTCATTTCCGAGAAGAATGCTGAATTGAGGATGAAGAATCAATCCGTTCGTGCGGTTTTATGCGTTGACTTGACCCGCCAAAAACCTATGCTTTGCCTTCCTAAATTCATGCGGGAATTTGCCTGTGGCAAATTGTCCCCGCCCCCGGAAGGAAGTGAGTACAATGACAGAGATCAAACTGAAAAAAGGCGAGCCGGTAGAACGTGCTTTGCGTCGGCTGAAGAAAAAAGTCGACCGCGAGGGCACGCTTAAATCCGTGCGCATGCGCCGTCAATTCGAGAAGCCCAGCGCCGTCCGCCGCCGCAAGGAAAAAGTCGCCCGTTTCTCCGCCATGCTCGCCGCGCGCCACGCTGACGATTAGTCCGCGTTTTGCATTTCCCCAGCCGGGCGTATCCGTTAGGATACGCCCGGTTTTTTGTTCCGGATCACCCCGGAGCCGGGAGCCGGGACACCGACGCCAAAATGTACTCCTTTTCGACCTGCTGGAACTCCGCCCGCCACACTGATGGCCGCGCGATGTTGCGCGAAATTCGTGAACTCGGCTTTGAATACGCCGAACTCAGCCACGGCATCCGCATAAGTTTGGTGCCGGGCATCTTCGAGGCCGTGAAAGCGGGCGAGATCAAGATTTCCACGTTGCATAATTTCTGTCCGCTGCCCACTGGCATCGAAAAGCCGTCGCCCAACCTTTTTGAATTTTCCTCCGACCGGGAGCGCGACCGCCAGCTCGCCGTCAAGCATACCCTCAACACGCTCGATTTCGCGGTGAAAATCGGCGCGCCGCTGGTCGTGCTGCATTTTGGCAGCATGAACCTGAAGGATTACACCAGCAAACTCACCGAGCTGTTGTCGCGTGGCGAAAAAGGTTCGCCAAAATTCCAAAAGCTCGTCGCCGAGGCCAATGCCGCACGCGCGGCCAAAAAGAAAGGATTCTACGACCGCTCCCGGGACACGCTGCGCGAACTGTATGGCGAAGCGAAACTCCGCGGCCTCAAGTTCGGCATTGAAATCCGCGAGGCCGTCGAGGAACTGCCGGTGGAGTCCGACTTCAAGGCGCTGCTGGAGGAATTTCCGGCGCCGACCGTTTATTATTGGCACGATGTGGGCCACGCGCAGATCAAGAACGACCTCGGTTTCATCAACCACGCGCAGTTTCTGGCCGAGCGCGCCGACCGGCTGGCCGGCTTCCACATCCACGACGTGAAGTTTCCCGCCCGCGACCATTTTCCGCCCGGCGGCGGCGACATTGATTTTGCCGCCCTCGCGCCGTTGGTTAAAACCGAGCATATCAAAGTGTTTGAATTGAGCCCCAAAGTCTCGCTCGACTCCGTTCAGCGCAGCGTCGCCCACCTCAAAAAAATCTGGGGCGGGGAATAATTCCGGCTCACGCAAGGGGCGCATAGCTGCGTCGTAAAATTCCTTTGCGCATGGGTGGCTTTGCGGGAGAATGGAGTTCATGAATCCGTCGCCGCGCACCATCGCCGGGGAATTGGTGGCCCGCCTCCAAGGCGCGGGCTTCGGCGCATTCTGGGTCGGCGGCTGCGTGCGCGATTTTCTCCTCGGTCGTGCGCCGAGCGATTTCGACCTCGCCACGGACGCCCGCCCGGAGCAGGTGGAAAAACTTTTCCCCAAAAACATTCCCGTCGGCAGGAAATTCGGCGTCATCATCGTTGTCGCGGGCGGGCACCAGTTTCAGGTGGCCACGTTCCGCGCCGAGGCGGATTACCAGGACGGCCGCCGGCCGGAGAAAATCGTTTTTGCCAACGCGGAGGCGGACGCGTTGCGCCGGGATTTCACCGTGAACGGCTTGTTTTACGATCCCCTCACGCAAAAAATCCACGACTGGGTGGGCGGGGAAAAGGATTTGGCTGCAAAAATCATCCGCACCATAGGCGCGCCGGCCGAGCGGTTTGGCGAGGATCATCTGCGGCTGTTGCGCGCGGTGCGATTCGCGGCCCAGCTGGATTTCGTGATCGAGCCGGAGACATTCGCCGCCGTGCGGTTGCTGGCCCCGAAAATCAAACTCATCAGCGCCGAGCGCGTGCGGGATGAACTGTTGAAATTATTTCGTCCGCCGCACGCGGCGCGCGGGCTGGTGCTGTTGCGCGACAGCGGGTTGCTGGAACCGATTCTGCCGGAACTCGCGGCGACGGTGGGTTGCGAGCAGTCGCCGGAATATCACCCGGAAGGCAGTGTGTTTGAGCATCTCCGGCTGATGCTGGAACAACTGCCGGCGGACGCGAGCGAGGCGCTGCCGTGGGCGGTGCTGCTGCACGACATTGCCAAGCCGGTGACGGCGGAGCGCGAGGCGGCGACGGGAAAAATCCATTTTTACGGCCACGAAAAAGTGGGCGCGGAAATGGCGGAGAAAATTTTGCAACGGTTGAAATTTCCGAACTGCCAAACGGAGGAAATCGTGACGAGCGTGCGGCATCACATGCAGTTCAAGGATGTGTGGCAGATGCGCAAGGCCACGCTGCGGCGCTTGCTGCTGCGCGAGACGTTTCCGCTTGAGCTGGAGCTGCACCGGCTGGACTGCTTGGGTTGCCACGGCGATCTGGCGCATTTTAATTTTTTGGTGGAGCAGGCGGAGGAATTAAAAAACCTGCCGCAGATTCGTCCGCCGCTGCTGACGGGCAATGATTTGATCGCGCTGGGCGTCAAGCCGGGGAAGGAGCTGGGCGGGTTGCTGGCGGAAATCCGCGAACTGCAACTGGCGGATGAATTGCCAACGCCGGACGCGGCGCGGGCGTGGGTGCGGAAGAAACTGGCGGCCTAAACGGGCGCCTAATATCTCAGCGGCGTGTAATCGATGGAGCGGATTTCAAACTCGCCGCCTTCGCTTTGGATGCCGATGTAGCCGGAGTTGAGGGTGCAGCCGCTGATTTCGTTTACGAACTTGCTGTTCATAAAACATTCCACCTTGTTGTGGATGCAGATGGTCTCGGCCTTGTTCCATTCGCCGACGGCGACTTCCACCGGATCCTCCGGCAACGGCACCGTGGGGCTGGCGTTCTTGGCGCGGGTTTCCTTGGAAGTAGCCCCGCCCATTAAAATCAAGTCGCCCTGATGGCCGTGCCGGCCTTGGACTTGAACGCACTGCGGCCAGAGCTTATCAGGCGGCTGGATGTGGACAAGAATACCGGTGTCGTCCGCCTGGGGTGCGACTTTGACAAAACGCCAGACGACGGTCAGGAAATAATTGCTGTAAACCTGCGTGGTGCGGAGATAGCCGGCGGCTTTGCCGGTGCAATGGATGATGCCGTTGGTGACGCTCCAGATTTTCAAAGGGTCGGTGTTGTCCGCCATGACGAATTTCCAACCGGCGAAGTCTTTTTGATTGAATAGGCCGACGGACATGTCGTGGGTCGGCGGCGGGTTAAGTGAATCGTCGTCCTGCGCCCGGCCCAAGGTGGCGGCCGCCAGGGTGAGGAATAATATGGATGCGACGAATTTCATGGGCCAAGAATCGTTCGCCCGGCCGCGCCCGTCAAGCCCGGCATCCTCTCACAGGCCGGAGGCGGGTTTTTCCCGCAGTTCGCGTTGCCAGTTAGCGTAGGCCTGGCCGAGGCCGACGTGCTGGAGGTAATCGGCGTCCACCGGCGATAAAATTTTTCCGGGCCACGCCGACAACTCATGCTGGAGTGAATTGGCGATATGCACCATGCCGGCCACGCAGAGCGAATCGTTTCCGCAACGTTCGGGATGATGGTGGCAGGCGACGGCTTCCACCAGCGGCACGGGCAGGCCCCACAGCGCCAGCAGATAACCGCCCACTTCGGCGTGGGTGGCATGGAGATATTTTTGCTCCACGTCCGCGACGGGCACGCGTGCCGCGTTCGCTTCTTGAAGGATCTCGTTGTATTGCTCCGGCATCTGGTCGGCCAGGATTAATTTGCCGATGTCATGCAGGATGCCGGCCGCGAAGGCATATTCCGCGAATTCGTTTCCAGCTTGATGGTGTGCGGAAATCCGGCGGCCGATGGCCGCCGTCTCGGCGGCGTGTTGCCAGAGTTCTTCAATGGAGAAGTGCGGACATTTCTTGGGATCGAACGCCGAGAACAAAGGCACCGCCAGGGCCAGCGACTGGAGAATGCCTACGCCCAGCAGTTGCACGGCTTCCGTCACGGAAACCACCTGATGGCTGAATCCGAAGAATGCGGAATTCGACAGCTGCAATAATTTGGCGGATAGCGCGGGGTCTTTGGCGGCGATGTCGCCGATCCGCTGGATTGAGCTTGAGGGCGACTGCAGCACTTCGGCGATGGACAGGTAGAGTTCCGGCAGGGTGGGCAGGTTGGCCATGCCCCCGGTGAGTTCGCGGAGCTTTTCATTGCCGAGCTGCTGTTTGACGCCGATGACTTTTTTAAGGCAGCTCTTCAGGTTTTCCAAACTGCAGGGCTTGGCAAGAAATTGGTGGGTCAGGCCCACGCAGTTGACCACATCGCGCAAGTCCGAATAGCCGGACATGATGATGCGGACGGTTTGCGGATGTTGGCGGTGGACGTGGTTCAACAACTGCGCGCCATTGATGCCCGACATGCGCATGTCCGTCACAATGACGTCAAATGTCTGCTCCTGGATCATGGCCAAACCTTGTTCGCCGCTCTCGGCAAAAAAGGTGTCCCATTCCCCGGCCATGTGGCGCAGGCCCATTTTCAGCACACGGATCAGGGTGACCTCGTCATCGACGAAAAGAATCTTGGTTTTGGCCACGGCGGCATCGCCGGGGACGGATTGGCGGGCGCACACGGAATTTTGGCGCAAAAAGCGCGTGCCGCCGCCCGGATTATTGTCGCAGCAGCAAGGGGTATCCTTCGTGAGCATACCTATTCATATCGGCTGATCGGAAAGGGGCTTTAGACGAAAAGTGTCAATTTTGCCGAGGACGGTGGCGGGGGAAAGGCCGCGCAGGCATTCCTCCGGCTTTTCATAATGACATTCTGACTTCAGGCAGGGCGAACAGGGGAGGTCGAGGTGTAGGACATTTTGGAGCTGGCCATAGGGGCCGGTGCGGCGCGGCTCGGTGGGGCCAAACAGGGCGACGAGCGGTCGGCCAAGTGCGGCGGCAACGTGCATCGGTCCGGTGTCGTTGGTGATTAGTAAATCGCAGCGACGGATCCACTCGATCATTTCCGGCAGCGAGGTTGCTCCGCACAAATTGAGGCTCCGCTCCGGCGCGGCCTGCGCAATGACTTCACCGAGCGGGTGGTCGCCCCGGTCCCCGAGAATGCCGAAGCGTGCGTCTGGGTGTTTTTGCGCGAGTCGCCCGGCCAGCGCCGCAAAATGTTTGGCCGGCCAGCGCTTGTTCTTCCAGCGCGCGCCGGGCTGCAACAAAATCAGTCTTGCACCGGCTGCAACTCCCTTGCGCTTGATTTCGGCGGCGAGCTGCGGCCGTTCCGGCAGCCAGATGAAATCTTTGTGGACCGGCACGCCGAGCGGGGGCAGCACGGCGAGATACCAGTCCACGGCATGCGTGTGAAAACTGGCGCGCGGCACGGCGAGGTCGTAAAAACCACAGGCCCCTTCGCGGGCTTCATCGAGGCCGACGAGCAATTTTCCGCGGGCAAGCCAGGCGAAAGCGCCGCTGCGGGCCAAGCATTGCAGGTCAATGACCAGATCGAAATTTTGTTCGCGCAGCCAGCGGATGCTCCGGAGCATTTCCGGCCAGTGCTGGAGTTTGCCCCAGCGCCGGCGTTCGAACCGGACGATGCCGGCCAAATCCGGGTCGCCTTCGAGCAGCGGGGCGAGGGCGGTGTCAATCCACCAGAAGATTTCCGCGGCGGAATAATGTTGCTTCAACAGCCGGAGTACGGGCAGCGCTTGAATGACATCGCCGAGCGAGCTGGGTTTGAGGATGAGGATTTTCAACGACCGTAAGCCAGCCGTTCGGCGAGGCGTTCGGGCAGGCCGGCTTCGCGGATTTTGCGCTGCGCGGTCTCAATGTCGTAATCCAGGCGGCGGAGTTCGACCGTTTGCGCGTCTAGGTCGTAAATGACGTAGGCGGATTTCGGATTGTTGTCCCGCGGTTGGCCGACGGCACCGACGTTGATGAAATATTTTTTTGACGGATCGGTCTTGAATTTAGAATACGTTCCGCCCCGGACGACGGTGTCACGCATGAAAGCTACCGGCACATGCGTGTGCCCGAAGAAGCACATCTGAGTGTTTTGGTAGGGAAAACTGGCGGCGGCGGCAAGTTTGTCAAAGACATAGCCCCAGCGCTGTGGCGCATCGAGCGTGGCGTGGACCAAAGTGAAATTTGCGGCCATGCGCGAGTATTTGAGGTCGCGCAGCCAGGCTTTTTCCTCGGTGTCCAGCTGGTTGCGAGTCCAGTGGACCGCTTCGGCGGCGTGGGGATTGAAGCCGTCGAGGGGGTCTTCAGATGAACAGTATTCGTCGTGGTTGCCCTTCACGCAGGGGATGTTCATCTGGCGGACAATCCGGAGACATTCCTTGGGGTTGGCGTTGTAGCCGACCACGTCGCCGAGGCAAACAATATGGGTGGCGTTTTGGGCACGGATGTCTTCCAGCACGACTTGAAAAGCTTCCAAGTTGCCGTGGATGTCAGCGATGATTGCGTATTTCATTTCCTAACGGACGATTTCAAATCCCCGAAATTCATTTTTCGCGTCGGCCCAGATTACCTGTTCGTCTTGGATAAATCCAGCAAGACCTGCGCCATGAAGCGCGGCGTGAAAGTTATCCAGTTCCGCGCGTCGGCCCTCGGCGACGAGTTCAACGCGGCCGTCGGGCAGGTTGCGGATGGTGCCGACGATTTCGAAGCCGGTGGCGACGGTTTTGGCGGTGTACCGGAAGCCCACGCCTTGCACCCGACCGGCGAAAAAGACGGTCTTCCGGCGGCGGGTGGCGATGTCAACCGGTTGCGGCATGGCAGGATGAAGCCAAAGCGGCGCGCCGGTTGCAATGTTTTTTGACAGCGGGCGCAAAGAAATTTCTTTTTGGTTTGACCGGGTGGCGGATTTGGCGTAATCAAAGCGGGCTGCCACGCATTAATTTCTGAACTCGGTTTTTATTCGTGGCGGGTTGTAAATCATGCTGAACACCAAGTCATTTCTGACCGTTGATTTCGGAGCCGGCAGCCTCAAGCTGGCCGAGTTCGAAATCAACGAGTCAGGCGGTTTGCGGCTGAAATCATTTGCCATCAAACCACTGGGACTTGAAGGCTCCCAGGAAAGTTCCCGGGAAAAGGTGATCCTGTCAGCCTTGCAGGCGGTGCTCACCGAAAACAAATTCTCGGCCAAAAGCGTTAACGTCTGTGCGCCCGGGTTCCACGTCTTCTCCAAGTTCGTCAAGCTGCCCCCGGTCGATGCGGCCAAGGTCGGCCAGATCATCCAATACGAGGCCCAGCAGAACGTCCCGTTTCCGCTTTCGGAAGTAGTGTGGGATTATCAGATTATGGGCTCCGCGGCCAGCGGCGAGTTGGAAGTGCTGCTCGTCGCCATCAAGTCCGAGATCGTCGAGCGGCTTTTCCGAGTGGCGGAAGAAGCCAAACTGAAGCTGCAGTTGTGCGATGCCTCGCCTGCCGCCCTCTGCAACGCCTTCCGCTATAATTATGGGGATATTGAAGACTGCACCATGCTGCTCGATATCGGGGCCAAGACAAGCAACCTTTTATTCTTTGAAAAAGGCAAGGTGTTCTCACGCAGCATTAATCTTGGTGCCAACATCATCACGCAGGATTTCGCGAACGAGGCCAAACTGGGATTCGACGAGGCGGAAAAAATCAAGATCGCGGAAGGCTTTGTCAGCCTCGGTGGTGCTTACGAGGAGCCGGATAATCCTCATCAGGCGGCGATCTCCAAGATTGCGCGTCAATTCATGACTAAACTGCACATCCAGGTCAACCAGACCATGCAGTTTTATCGCGGCCAGCAAAGCGGGTCGGCCCCGCAAAGACTGTTCCTTTCTGGCGGCGCGTCCATCATGCCCTATACGGCGCAGTTCTTCGCGGAAAAGCTGAATATCCCGGTCGAGTATTTCAATCCGTTCCGTAACGTTCAGATCGACCCGTCGGTGAATCTTGAGGAGCTTTCCCGCGTGGCCCATTCCTTGGGTGAAGTGGTGGGGCTTGGTCTGCGCAATCTGGCCAACTGCCCGGTGGAAATGAATCTAATGCCGGACAGCACGCTCCGCTGGCAGTCGTTTAATCAAAAAAAGCCTTATCTCGTGGCCGCCGTCTTCAGTTTGGTGCTGGTGGCCTTTGGTATTGGATTTTTGTTCCAAAAACTGGCCGTGAACAAAGAAAGCCAAATCGAAGATTTGAACCCCAAGATTGCCCTCCTGCAGAGCAACTCGGGGCGTTTCAACTCGGCCTTAAAGCAACTGCAACGAACGCAAGCCGAAGCCAACCAAATCACGCAGTGGATGCAGCAACGGTTTTATTGGGCCGATTTTCTGGCGGATATGCGCCGGGCCCTGCTTCGATCCGAGGACGACCTCAAGAAAAAAATGGCAGCGCAAAAACCCGGCTCGGATGTCGGCATCTGGGTTGAGCATTTAACCTCCGCCCCAAATCAGGCCGGTGCCACCGCTGCCGCCGGTGCCGCCGATGGCACCGTTGCCAATCCGCCGGCTTCCGCGCCCGGGGGGAACGCGGCCGCCACCATGGCAGCGCTGATGATGGGCTTAAATAATAGCCGCCTGGCGAACTCGTCCGGCAATAATCCCGGTGCTGCTCCGGTCGCCGCGATCCCTGGCGCCACAATCCCGGGCGCTAATGCGGTGGACCAGTCGGCGGGGAATGCCATTACGCTGGTCTGCCGGGCGGTGAGCCTTAAGAATATTGATCCCTCGGCCAACAACACGGACATCGCCTACTCCGTGCGGGATCAGATTGCCGCCTCGCCGTTGGTGAACCCTGATCCCAAAGCGACCCAACTGGTGGGGGAGATTTCGCCGGACGATGCCAATGGCACCTTTACTTTCACGGTGAGCGTGACGCCGCTCAAACCGCTGACCTTTTGATATGGGCTGGATCAAGCGAAATCTTTTTTTTGTAATCGGCGGCGTCGTGGCCTTGGCGCTGCTGGGCGTGGGGGGCTACTACATTTATCAAGGCTGGGCGCGCAATGCCGAGGCGGCGGACAAGCTCAACGAAATCTACGGTTCTCTGCGCAGCCTCCAATCGCAAAAGCCCTCTCCCGGCAACGAGAAAATCGACAATACCCGGATCGCCAAAGAACAGCAGCACCAATTACAAGACTGGGTGAACGGCGCCAACGCTTTCATCCAGCCCGTGCCGCCGATTCCGGATGGCGACCTGACGAGCAAAAACTTCGCGACCGCGTTGGGCACTACCATTTACCAATTGCAGCAGGCGGCCCGAACCGCCAGCGTCACCTTGCCTCCGCAATATGCGTTTTCATTCGACGCCGAGGCCAACAAGCTAAGCATTTCGCCGGCTAGTCTGGATCCGCTTGCGGTGCAACTGGGCGAGGTCAAGGTGATTGCGGAAACGGTCTTCTCTGCCCGCGTCAACGCCTTGGACGGCATCCAGCGCGTGCACGTGTCCGATGAAGATTCGTCCGGGCCGGCGGGTGATTATATCGACGACCATCCGGTGGTGAGCGATCTAGCGGTAATTACGCCGTATGTTGTCACGTTCCGTTGTTTCACCCCGGAACTGGCTCGGGTCATTGCCGCGTTTGCGACTTCCTCGAACACCTTTTTAATCAAGACCATCAACCTTCAACCGGCGGGCATCGCTCCGGCGGGACCGGCTGGCGGGGTTGTGTCACCGTGGCCCATGCCGGGTCAGATGGCGCTCGCCCCATCGTTTCCGGGCAAGGGCGGCTTGCCGACGGTTTTGAAAGAGCAATTGCTCCGCGTCTCGATGGAAGTGGAATTCGTTAAACGGCTGCCGAAGACCTAACATGCAATTTGTCAAAAAACATTACGAAAAGATCTTGCTGGGCCTTGTGCTCACCGGCTTGATTGGCGTACTGGTTTTCATGCTGTTTTATATTGCAGCTGATAAACAGGCGATGAAAGATGCCGCGTTCGGTATTCTCTACAACTCTTCGGCCCAGCCGCTCACGAATCTGGATATGACGGTTTCTGAGGCGGCGATGAACCGGCTGCAAACGCCCTTTGCCTTGGACTTGGAAACGGACAACAAGCTGTTTAATCCGTTCGAATGGGTGAGAACCCTGGACGGTCGGCTGGTAAAAAAAGCCCATGGCACCGGCCCGCAGGTTGCGGTGGTCACGAACATCACGCCGTTATATTTGGTGGTGGCGCTGGATTCCGTCACGACCAACGAGTTGGGTGCGCGCTATGTTATCAGCGTGGAACGCCAAGGCGCCCCGAACGTGGCCAAGCGTCGCCGCACCCTGCATTATGTCTCGGTGGGCGACAAGAACGACACTTTCGCTTTGCAGGCAGTTCAAGGTCCGCCGGAAAATCCCGACGCCTTGCTTATTAAATTATTGGATACCGGCGAGACGGGCACGTTGAATCGCAGCCAGCCTTACCGTCGCATAGATGCCTACATGGCCGACTTCCGTTATGACCCGGAAAAGCGGGCTTTTCATGGCCGTCGGGCCGGGGACAAGCTTTCTTTTGGCGGCGCGGATTATCAGGTGGAAGAGGTCAACCAGAACGAGTTAATTTTGGCCGACCTGTCCAACCAGAAAAAAACCCCTTTGCCATTTGCGCCCTGACTGGTAAAAATCTAGTATAGCACCGCGCCACTTTGAAGAACCTTACATTGCCATGACAAAAGCCGCCCTCCTTTTCCTCGGCCTCGCCGCCCTGCTTGCCTTGCCCGTTGCCGTGGCGGCCCAGGATAATTCCGCCACCAGCGCGGTCAATGAAGCCGTAAACGAAGCCGTCTTGCGTCAGGCGAATACCATCGTGCTGCGCCAAAAACTGGCCGATGCGCGTGCCGCTTACCAGGCCGGCGACACCTTTGCCGCCGCCAAGCTTTATCAGGAGTCCTGTGATTTGGTTTCGAAAATTGGCTCCGGCATTGATCCGGAAGCCGCCGAGGCTGTGAGCGGTTTGGCCCGTACCCGGCTGGCGCTGGCGCAGGCCGACCAGAGCCGGGGCGATTTGCGCGATGCGGCCACGCAAGCGCAGCAGATTCTGAATGTGGATCCGAAAAATCCCGCGGCCTTGGCCTTCAAAAAAGAAAACGATCAGATGCTGGAAGCCCAGAAGGGCCAAATCCCCAGCGTTGCCGCCCTGGAGCAGGGGCCGAAGGTGGCCGCGCAAAAAACGGATGCCGCCACGATGGTTCAGGATGGAAAGCTGTTTTACGAGATGGGCAAGCTCGATGATGCTGAAACCAAACTGGATCAAGCCATCGCCCTCGATCCGGATAATCCGGCCGCCTATTACTACATGAATCTGGTGCAGCAGGCCAGGTTTGCCCGCGAGGACACGCAACATTCGGTGGATACCCAGAAGCGCATGACGACGGTGGAAAAGCATTGGGTTTTGCCCCGTCCGAGTGTGTCGTTGCCGGTGCCCAATCCCTACGCTACCAATTCCCTGACTTACACTGGCCCCGGTCGCCAGGCCATTGTGGCGAAACTGGACCATATCCGCCTCGACAACGTTACCTATGACGGTCTGCCCCTGAACGAGGTGCTGCGCAACCTTTCGGAGCAATCCCGGCTCCGCGACCCTGAACGCAAGGGCATTAATTTTCTGATCAATCCCAATCCCGACCAATCCAGCCAAGTCGTCCCGGCCGCGAATCCGGCGTCCGGCCTTCCCGGGAATTATGGCGCGGCTTTTGCCGCGCCTGGGTCCGTCAGAATTGACCCCGCCACCGGACTGCCGGCGGCGGCACCGGACGCTTCCAACCCCGGTGGTGGTAGTGGGGACGTGGTGGACGTAGGCTCGTTTATCGTGAAAATCCCGAGGCTGACCGATGTCCGTATCGCGGATGTATTGGATGCCATCGTGTTGGTCGCCGATCACCCCATCAAATATTCCATACAGGATTTCGCGGTGGTGTTTTCTGCGAAAGGCCAGGATAGCGCCCCCTTGTTTACGCGCACCTTCAAGGTGGATCCCAACACTTTTTATTCCGGGCTGGAAAGTGTCAGTTCGGCCGCCTTTGGCAATGTCAGCAGTAGCAGCAGTAGCAGTGGTGGTTACGGCGGAAACAATGGCGGAAATAACAACAATAATAACAATAATAATAGTAGTGGTAGCGGCAACAACAATGGCACCGTCGTTGGTGTTGTGAATGCCTTTTCCGGCGAAGGCGGCTTGCGCAATAACGGCGGCAACGGCAACTTTGGCGGCGGCAACTACGGTGGCGGTGGCAACTATGGAGGTGGTGGCGGCAACTACGGTGGCGGCGGTAATAACGGCGGCGGTGGCAACTACGGTGGCGGAAATAACGGAATCAACAATGTTGCCGGTGGCGGCAGCGCGAATATCAGTTCCAGCGGTGGGTTGCGGTATGTTACCACCCTCACTGCGGCGCAAGATCCTAGCTTGGCTGTCAAAACCTTTTTCAATGCGCTCGGCGTCAATCTTGCCCCTCCCAAAGCGGTGTTTTTCAACGACCGGGCTGGGACGCTGTTTGTTAAAGCCACGGAAGATGATTTGGACACCATTGAGCGTGCCATTGAGATGTTGGATGAAGTCGCCCCTCAGGTACATATTAAGTCGCGCTTTATTGAGGTGCAGCAGAACGATAGCATGGGACTCGGCTTTGACTGGTATGTGGGTCAGTTTAACCTTGGCAACAGTGTGGTTGGCCAGGCGGGCAATCCCGGTTCGCTGACGGTGCCGGCTTCGGCGGCGAATCCGATCGGTGCGTTCCCTGGCGCTACGGCGAGCCAGGTGTTGGGTGATCAAGGTCAGTCGCTATTTTCCAGTGGGATGTCCTCGACTACCGTCGGCGCCACCACCGCCACCATTACGGGCATTTTGACCAATCCTAAGTTTCAAGTTGTCATTCACGCCTTGGAACAGCGCCAGGGCTTTGAATCCCTGGCCGAACCGGAAGTGACCACCACCAGCGGTCGTCAAACCCAGATGCGCGCCACGCAAATTATCAACGTTATCACTGGGTTTAACTTTAATAATGGCTCATCCGGTGGCGCCAGCGCGAGTTCTGCCAATGGCAGCACCGGCGGAACCGTGGTCAACCAGGCCGGCGTTGCTTCGGAGTCGCCCACGACCCAGCCCGTTGAAACCGGACCGATTTTGGATGTGGTTCCTTATTTGCTGTCGGATGGTTATACCGTTAATATGGCGCTCATCCCCTCGGTTACCGAGTTTAATGGTTATGACACCATTCCCGCCGGTGCCATTCCCGGTTATAATCCCGGTAGTCAGATTGGCAATCTCAATGGGACCACGCTGCCGGTCGCGCTGCCTGACTTCACCGTGCGTCAGGTGGTTACCACCGTGAATGTCTGGGACAACCAAACGGTGGTGCTGGGAGGTCTGATTTCATCGACGGTTCAAAATACCAAGAACAAGGTGCCGGTCATCGGCGATCTTCCGATGGTGGGCAGCTTGTTTCAAAGCTCGAATAAAACGACTCAGAAAAAGAACCTGATGATTTTTGTCACCGCCACCATCGTTGATCCGGCCGGCAACCGGGTGCATTCCGATGATGATTTGCCGTTCGCCCAGGGTGCGGTGCCGGAGCAGCCGGCCGGGGCCGGTGTGATGACGGAAACCGAGCGGAAAGTGTCGCCGCCCGTCGTCAGCCAGTGAGCCGCATCCTGCTGGTCGACGGCCATGCCTACGCCTACCGGGCGTTCCATGCGATCCGGGAATTGCGTTCGCCCGCCGGCCACCCGACCAATGCCATTTATGGCTTTGTCAAAATGCTGGAGAAAATGCGGGCGGCCGTCGCCCCGACGCATTGGCTGGTGGTCTGGGACGGCGGCTTGAGCGCCGAGCGGTTGGCCGTGTTGCCGGAATATAAGGCCCAGCGGCCGGACATGCCGGCGGATCTGCGGTTGCAGTTGGATGACATTGTGAATTATTTGGCGGCCGCGGGCATTGCCGGTTACCGCGCCGACGGGGTCGAGGCGGATGATTATATCGCCACGCTGGCGCGGCGGGCGGCCGCGGATTGGCATGTGGTGATTGCCAGTGCCGACAAGGATTTTATGCAGTTGGTCTCGGCGCGGATCGGATTATTGAATCCGAACGACAAGACCGGGGTGATTTGGGGCCGCGAGCAGGTGCTGGCCAAAACCGGCGTGGCGCCGGAGCAGGTGGCCGACTGGCTCGCGTTGATGGGGGATGCGGTGGATAACATCCCCGGCGTTCCCGGCGTCGGGCCGAAGACCGCCGCCGAGCTGTTGAAGCAATTTGGCTCGGTGGCCGCGCTGTTGGCGCGCTTGGCTGAGGTGAAATCGGAAAGATTGCGCGCGGCCTTGCAGGCTTCGGCGGCGGTGCTGGTTCGCAACCAGCAGTTGGTGCGGCTGCCGGCCGTGCCCTGCGAATTTGTGCCGGATCGGCTGGCCGTCCGGGCCGGCGACCCGGTCGCCTTGCGCCGGCTGTTTGCCGGCTGGGGATTTAAGGGCTTGCTCGCCGCGCTGGATGCGCCTGGCGAAAAACAGGCGGAATTGATTTGAACATGAATTTGCAAAGCTGGATCAAACGAACGGCGCGCGCGGCCAACCGCGCGGCGGCGGCGGCGGCGGGAATTTTTCGACAAACCCGCCGGGGTGGATTATTTTCACCGACTCGAATCATGCCCATGTCGCTTTCCGCTGTTTTTATGGTCGTCTCCGCCGCGTTCTTGCCGGCGCTGACTGCTTTGGGCCAGACCAATTATTATGGTCCCAACGGTACGGAATACGCCGTCGTTGGCTCGCTGCCCGGCGATCAGGTTTTTCCGTCCGCGGCCATTTCGAGCACCGGCGGTTTCGTCGTCTGGCAGGATAATTACACCGATGGCGACAGTTGGGGCATCAGCGCCCGGCGGTTGGATGCCACGTTGTCCGGCTCGCTCAGTCCTTTCCGCGTGAATGTGGTTGGCGCGGGCAGCCAGCAAAATCCCCGGGTGGCTTTGCTCAAAAACGGCGGCGCGGTGTTTGCCTGGCAAGGCGGCCAGCTTGGCCACCAGCATATCTATGCCCGTTTCTTGTCGCCGACCAACACTTTCCTGACCGCCAATGATCTCCTGGTCAACACCTTCACCAATACTTTTCAATTGAATCCGGTCCTGACGGTGTTGAACAACAGCAACGTGGTGGTCATCTGGACCAGCTACAATCAGGCCGGGTCGAATTCGATGCAGGATGTTTATGGCCAGATCTTGTCGCCGACCGGTCAGCCCGTGGGCACCAATTTTCTGGTCAACCAGTTTACGAGCTTCAACCAGCGTACGCCGGCGGTTGCCGCGTTGGCGGGCGGCGGTTTTGTCGTCACTTGGGTTTCCGAACAGCAGCGGCAAACGGTCGTCACCAACTCCATATATGTCAGCTCGGCCGCTGCCTTGCTGCCCAGCGTTGATGTCTATGCCCGGTTGTTCAATGCGGCCGGCGTGGCGGCGGGCAATGAATTTTTGGTGAATGCCGACAACAACCCCTGTGCCAATCCCGCCGTGGCAGCCGCGACGGACGGCAGCTTCCTGATCGCGTGGACGGCGCAGGATCTGGCCAATCCCAACAATGACCTCGATGTTCGTGCCCGCCCGTTCACCAGCACCGGCGTTGGCGGAACCGTGTTTTATGTTAATTCCAGTCTTTCCGGCGACCAGTATGCGCCCCGGATCAGTGCGCTGGGCTTGGACTATTTGATTGTCTGGACCAGTATGGGGCAGGACGGCTCCCGCGAGGGGGTTTATGGCCAATTCGTTCATAACGATGGGTCGCTGGTGGGCGGCGAATTCCGCGTCAACACCACCACCATCGGCCAGCAGATGCAGCCCGCCGTGGCCGCGGACGGCGTCGGCCAGTTTTTGGTGGTCTGGACGAGTTTCACCGGTTATCCCAATACTTTCGACCTGTTCGCTCAGCGTTACCTCAATACCTCGGCCATCCTGCAGCCCATGTCGGCGCCCTTTGTCTGGGTGCCGTTCGTGGTGAGCAACGGCGTGTATGCGCCGCAATTGGTGGTTTCGTGGCCGCCGCTGGCTGGCCTCTCCGTTTCCAACTATGAAGTGTATGTGGATGCTTCGAATGCCCCGGCGGCGTTCGTGGCGGGCAACCAATGGACCATGACGGCCGCCAATGGTTTGACTACAAATAGCCCCCATTCGTTCCAGTTGGATTATGTTATGACGGATGGCCGGCGTTCGCCCCTCTCGCCCTCCGCCAGCGGCACCACCTGGAGCGGGCTGAACTGGGGCGGGATTCCGTACGAATGGATGGCCGCGTTCTTTGGCGGATATTACAATGGCAAATACACCACCACTTATTGGCCGTTGCCTGGCAAGCCGTTGACCAGCGGTGGACCGTCCTTGGCCGGTGTTTTCCTGAGCGGTGGTAATCCGCTGGATTCCACCACTTGGTTGCAGACGACCCTCACAAAAACCGCCCAGGGCATATTCTTGGGCTGGAATCCGCAGCCTGGGGCCACCTATCAGGTGCAGGTTAGTACTGATTTCAATGCGTGGACCAATGTCGGTTCGCCCCGGTTTGCGGCGGGCACCACGGATTCAATCAATGTCGGCGGCAGTTCGGTGGGTTACTACCGGGTGCTACTGTTGCGTTAAGCAAAATTGTATGCGGAAATTATTTATCAACCTTTTCCTGGCGATTGCGTTCTTGATGGCGCTCCCGTCGGCGTGGGGATTTTCCAATGCCGGCCTGGTCGGAAACGGCGATGATCAGTGGCAGACCATCACGCTGGGTTACGGATATGACGACGCCGTGGCACCCAAGGACATTTATGAGGAATACCGGCCCGTGGTGCCGGTGATGTACTATGCCTGTGATGCATCTTTTTTAACCTATTATGGTTATACCGGCCTGACCAATATTGACGGGGCCTTCGGCATCCTGAACGGGTTCATGTGCGGGCTGACCAACACGCCGGTGTTTCTCTACAGCCCCACCAACGGCGTCACTTTGTCTGGCAACGGCTTGCCCGGAGGCGTGCCGATTGTGATTACGGCTTCCAACACCGTGGATGCTTACAGCGCCAATCTTACGGAAATCCCCTTGGAAAACTCGCAGGTTAATTACACCGCCCAGGCGTTAAACCTGTTTGATATTAAATCCTACGTCCTGCACGAGGTCGTGTTAGAATTGGGGCTGGCGGATTCGACCCGCTATGTCTGGTCTCTGCATGACCGGCTGGCGAATCCCCATGTCAAGACGCCCGCCTGTCCTGCCGATGAAGTGTACCTGGTTGTGCAGCGGAATTTTGATGTCAACCCCACTCAGAATTATCCTTATTCCGCCTACATCAACGGCTCGCTCTATGGGTTTTATGTCGATGAAAACTGCGGCAAGAACGCCAATGTGCCCTACTCGGCCATAACCGTCTGCAGTCCGGCCGACTTGGCGGGCGACTCGTTTCCGCCCATTACCTCGGGCGGAATTTATGGGTTTGGCGGTGCCCAACCATTCGGCGCTTACTACACGGGCCTGACGCGCGATGACGGGGCGGGCTTTAAATATCTGTTGAGCACCAACAACCTCAACTGGGAGTCCACGGCAGCCAGCGGCGGGACCTTGATTGCGACGAATATCGGCGCCCAGGTTCCGCTGATCACTTCGGATCTGGGTGGCTTGTATGCCGCTTCCCTCACCAACGATCCCATCACGCTGGCCACTTTGTTTCCCGGGTTGGTGGTCTATGGGGTGGCCACGAATTATTCGCTCGGGTTCATTACCAACACCACCACTTATTACACTAATCCCATTGGCGAGCCCTATGGCTCCCCGCCTCAGTTGGTGACCGTCAGCACCTTTACCCCAACCATCATCACCAACTACCTCAATACCTTCGGTAATGTGGTCATCAACCATTATTACACTAATACTTACGGCGCGGTGGAGACGGTTGCTCTGACCAACTGGCCAGGTTCGCCCTATGGCAGTCCGCTGCATACCAATTATTCTTATCAGTCAGTGGTTTTTACCAATGTGCCGTCCGGGGACTACTATTTGATCACTTCCAACCTTTGGGGCTATAAAATCAATTCCGTATTTTATACTAACCAAGTCATTTACACTGTAACTAATATCGCGGCCACGAATACCACCACCACGACCACGACGAACTCGACCTCGACCAATGCCTATTCCATTACGCAGCAGATCCTGATTTATAAAACTAATTATTGGCTGTATGTCCAGCCGCTCTACCAGTCTTTTCCCAGCAATGCGCCGGCTTTGCGGGAGGGCGTTGGCCGGGTCCAGTTCATTCGCGCCAATTTCGATTCCCTGCTGGGTCAGCTTTTCCAGCCCTTGACCAACTATTATACCATGGTCAAAGTCTTCAACAGTCAGCCGGTCACGGAATATTACCAGCGTGTGGTGACGGCTCCGGATTTCGTGTTTCAATCGGCGGACTTGACGGTGCCTAATCCGCCGCACTTTCCCTATGGTGTTGATGCTACGGTGTCGAGTCCCGTGTTTGACGCCAGTGCCATTCAGGGCCAACTGGCTGGGCCGGGCGCGGTCGAGCCGGTTCCAGGCAAGGTGATTGTGTTCAACAAAAATGAGAACTTGCTCTATTTGTCCACCAGCCAGGCGGAAAATACCACGGGCGCCAATGTTGGCACCAACTCGTTGGTAACTATATCCGACCTGACGCAATTGGAAGGCTGGGGTTCGTTCGACGGCTCCACCAATTATCCGGTCTATTATCCCTCTACAACCAGCATCGCCAACCTGATGAATCAAGTGGTGATACCCGTGACGCCGGCGGTTGTCCCGGATGGCACTAATAATGTGCCCTACAGTGTCACCTTCAGCGCCACCGGCGGGACGCCGCCGTATGCCTGGTCGGCGCCGGGCTTTGCCGTGCCGGGCCTGGCCTTCAATCCGGCCACAGTGACGGTGTCGGGTACCCCGACGTTGTCCGCTACTTTTAGCTTCACCTTGCAACTGACCGACTCGGCCAACCGGGTGATCAACCTGAATTACCCGATTACGATCCACTAAGTTATGGAATTATTTGTTCGCTCCAGGAAAACCCGGCTTGGCTGGTTGCCCGCCCTCTTGCTTGGCCTGTCGCTGCTGTTGTTCGGACCGGGCGTTGGGGCGCAGCCGCTGACCACGTTCGATGTCGGCAGTGGCAATCCGGTCGGCAATGTCCAGCCGCTGCTCAATTATAATGCGCAGATTACGGCCACCAATTTCTTCAATGACACCGGCTCCATGTTCAGTTGGAATCTTGGCAATGGCAGCACTTGGCTGGGCAGCCTTTACCAGGGCTGGTACTATGTGCAGAATTACACGAACGCCGGCGAAATGGATTCCTCGACGGGTTTCCGGTTTGATTCGCAAATCCCCAATGTCTCCGGCCATACCGCGGCGGCCAGTTTTTACAATGCGGGGCTCATCAATTGCGGCACCTCCCAAAACGCCGTGTTCATCAACCAGTTTTCGGTGGGGACGTTTTTTTATGGCGGCTATGGGGGGGCGTATGTGTCGGCCACGAACATATTTAATTCGGGCACCATCGCCGTCGGTTCCGACGGTCTGGCCAAATTTATCGGGGATAATATTTCCCTCAACCGCGGCACGGTGTCGATTCAGAGCCAATCTTTTTTTGGTAACAGCGCCAACTACGATGCGTCCGGCGCGGTGGACGCCAGCACCAATCAATGGGTGCCGTCTGACAGCCTGAGTCAATTTTCCGCCTATGGGCCGATGAACAAGACCCCGTTTGAACTCTACCTTTCCAACCCGACCCCGTTTTTCAGCGTCCAAACCAACAGTTCCGGAACCAACGTGATTGTGGACATGGTTTTTCTCCAGGATACCAGTGTGAACGTGGTCACTAATGTCTATTTCGAAGGCGACTATGCCCATGTGGAATGGGTGGGCACTTTTACGGATCCAACCACCGGCCTGCCGGTGAACAACTATCTGTACCTGGATGACAATTTCGGGGGGGTGAATACCAATCTTTTGGGTGCCGGCTTCGGTGATCCCGGCTCGGGCGTTCCCAGTAATTATCAGATCTATAGTTCGGCCACCCGGTATAATTATGGTTCACCCACCACGAACGGCTTTGTGTTCAACCTCCTGGATTCTGATACCATCACCAACAATCCGTATTCCTATGTCAGCGCCCAATTCATCTCCACCGATGTTTCCACGAATGGGTCTTCGGGAACGATTGCCTTGACGAACTTGCCGGGCCGCGTGGAATTTACGGCGGCCAAAAGCCTGAATCTTACTTTGGCCTCGGTGTCCGGCATGAACTACCTGCGGCTCAACAGCCCCAACGAGTTTGACACCGACGGCCAATCGGGGTTCGGTTCGCCCTACTCGGACATGTACCTCGGTCATACCAATGGCACGTTTGTCGCCACCAATCTCATCGCTTCAACCCTTCCGGTCTGGAGCGGGAATTTGCAGGCTTGGACTACCCGTTGGTTTTACACCCAGACCAATGGCGGTCCGGGAGGGACCAACACCCTCAACTACGACTTCCGCGTGCTGCTCGTTTCCAGCCAGTTGAACCCCGCCACCGCGTCGCAGGTGGAGGATTTTGTGCTGAATAGTACGAACAACGCTACCATCAGTGACGTTTTGAATATTACGCGCACCTTGTCGCTGAACTGCACCAATCTCCTGCTGACGACTAATGGCGTTGGGAATGGTGCGGCCTCGGCGGAGGGCGAGCTCAACCTCAATTCCACGGCCATAAACTGGGCTGCTTCCGTGCCCTACCTTCGTTGCCTGACTAACAACGGTGCGATTACCTATGAAAATTCCGTTCGGTTTGCCGGCAATGTGGGTGTGGTCACCGTGATTCCGGGTACCAACGCCGTGGCCGCTCTGGGGACGCTCTCCGAAGTTGCCGGCCGGACCAACGTGCTGGCCAATAACGTCGTAACCATTGGGACGAATACCTATGTCTTTGTTTCCAAATTGACCAATAATGTTCCCAATCAGGTTAAAATCGCCGCCCAGTTTGACGGTACTTTGAGCAATTTGATTTCGGCCATCAATGTTGCCGCCGGCCCTGGCACCAATTACAGTACTAACACGTCGGCCAACCCATTCGTCGTCGCCGGCGGACTGGCCAATCATGCCTTTACGGTCACCGCCGTTGTTGCCGGCGCCGCGGGAAATTCAATCGCCACCACCTGTTCCGCCGTCACGACGAACCTGGCTTGGGCTGGCCTTACGCTTTCCGGCGGGTTGAACTCGGTCGCTCCCGTGACGAATAGCTCCCTCGTTTCGGTTCCGTATCTTGATTTCGTCAATAACGGTTTTATTTCTGGGCTGGGCGCCAATATCTGGGCGAATGATTTTGAAAACTACGGCTATTTTACCGCCGGCCCCGGTTCGTTCGCTGTTCAATCGTTCACCACGACGATGACCAACGGCACCATCCTTGCCGCCGGCACTTTCAGCGTCACCGCTACCAATCTGGTGATTTCCGGATCTACGATCCAGGCCGGCAAATCGTTGACGCTCACCGCCACCAATCTGCTGACCGACAACGGTCCGGGCAATGGCAACAACTGGGTTCTGGGTCTGAATTATCCCGGTTATGGCAACTGGATCGGTTTGGTTCTGCCCGTCAAGCCGACCTACGGCGATCTATTGGGCACCACCATTACCAATTGGGCTGTGACCAACTCCTTGATCAACCTCACCTGGGCCGGAGAAGATCGCGGCCCGGTCAATGCCGGGTTCAGCAACAATGCCGCCATCGGCCAGATGATTTTTGACGCGCAGGGACCTTCGCCGCACACCGCGTTCGGCTTTAATGGTCCTGGTGCCAGCAATGCCATGTATGTGGATAACCTTGTCCTTTTGGATTCGGCGACCAATCAGGATGGCAGTTTCAATCTGTTGGCTTTCAACATCAATACCAACTTTGTGATTTACTTTGCCCAAGCCATGCTGAATGGCCTGTCCATCGCCGAAAAACTGGATGGCAAGAATATCGGTGCGGATGGCAAAGCCCATCTCCGCTGGGTGCCAACCTACGCTGGTTACTATAGTTCCACCAATTTGGTCTATCCGCCCGGCGTGACCAACACCGTCAACGCCGCCCTCGCGCAAAGTTCATCCATTGATTCCAATGGCAACGGCATTCCCAACAGCACCGACCCGACGCCGTTTCTGGTTGCTCAGCAGTTGAATTTCACCGAAACCCTCACCAACCTGCCGCCGCCGGCCGTTCTATTGCAGTGGCAGACTGTCGCCCAGGGAACCAATTTTGTCTATTTTAAGACCAACCTGCTGTCGGCGAACTGGTCGCTGTTGACCAATTTCGTCTCCCCGTTTCCGTATCCTTCGGCGCCCGGATACGTTTCGGTGCTGGACCTGTTGACCAATACGCCACGATTTTATCAGGTGGTGGTGCAGCCCGACTTGCTGTTTGGTCACCCAGCCATCCCCTGAATCATGACGTCCGCCCCGAAAAGTTTGAATAATATGCCGTCCGCGCGGCCCGTGCCGCGCCGTTTGAATGAAAAAATTGTTGTGAATACCATTCTGAATTACTTTGCCGTTAGCGGGTGGGCCCAAGCCTGGCAGGTTCGAGGGCCGGGATTGGGTACCGGCGCTTCCGCTCCTCGGTGTGCGGTCGGGCGCTTTCATTCCGGTTTCCGGTTTCCAGTTTCCGGTCTCTCGCCTCGCGCTGCCGTTCCGTCCGCGCCCGGTCAGCTTCGTGAAAAATTGAATTTTGGTCATCTTTGGTCATCTTTGGTAACGTTTGGTAATTTCAAACCCCAAAGCTGCCCTGGATTTTTTGAAACTGAAACCCGTGCCGCCTTTGGCGGCCGGATGATTGGAGCAATGTTGTGAATACCATTCTGAATAATATATTCGGCGGTTTGCCGGTCCAACGTGCGGCCAGCCGCGCCTGGCTGAAGCTGGCTCTGGGGGTCTGTCTGGGCCTGCTGGCCGGAATGGCCGGTGCCCAACCCGTCAATGACAATTTCGCCAATGCCGTTGTCCTAACCGGACGATCCGGAACCATCAGCGGCAACAATCTTAACGCCACGGTCGAACCCCCCTGTGAGACGAACCGCGTTTATTCCAATGACCATGGTTTGGTTCCGGTGGGAGCATCGATCTGGTATTCGTGGACGGCCCCCGCCACCGGCACTGCTGAATTTGATACGATTGGCAGTACCTTTGACACCGTGCTTTCGGTGTGGACCACCTCGGGGGGGCTCTGTGACCCGAGTTTGACGAATATCGTGGCCAATGATGATTCCGGGGAGAGCCTCTATGGCGATATTTACTTCACCAGTTACCTGACCTTTCCGGTTCAGGCCGGAACCAACTATTTTATCAGTGTGGATGGCTATGGTGGATACAATACCGGCAATTCCATTTTGAATTGGAGCATGATTTCCCTTGGTGCTCTCCCCTTCCAGTCGGGCACCTTTCAGTTTACCACCAACAAATATGTCGTGAGCGATTTGGATTCTAGGTATCCCAATACTGCTTACGATGGCAATAACACGCGGCCGTGGCCCCCCAACGGGGGACAACTGGGCGGACGGCTTACCGTCACGCGCGTGGGCGGTTCCAGCGGGCGGGTGCTGGTGGACTACTACACCGTTGGGCAGACCTATACCAACGTCTTTACCACCAATTATTTTGGCACCAATATTTCATACACGCTCGTTGACACCAATGGCATTGGTTGGACCACCAATGTCATTGAAAATATTTCCGCCTATAGCAATTCCTATCCGTATTATGTCAATGGCACCTACTTTAACAATGTGATTATGGGTGCCTGGGTAAATTTTGAAACGCAGATTTTCAATCACATTGGTAATACCCTTGCTGGAACCAATTATTCGCTCGTGAGCGGACCGTTGGTGCCTGCGCCGACCAACTTTCCGCCTCTTGGGTCTTTCACCAGCCGGTTGACCAACAGTATTGTTGGCTATGGCACCAATATCACGGTAGCTACCGTCTTCAGCACCACGGCATCGGGCCAGTTGTCGGGAGTCAATCCGGCCGACGGCTCGACTTTCACCAACGGTCTGATTGCTTACACGAATCTTGCTGAGTATTGGACGAACACGTTTACCACCAACATTTACGGTACCAACATTTTTGCTTCCTATTATCAGGTTGGCGGTTCGCGCTTTTTTACCAACTACTATTATACCAATATCGTTTTTTCCCAGCTTGATGTCACTAATTTTGTCTACACCAACGGCCTGTTGCTGACTAATCTTTTGGTTTCCAGCTCGTCGTCGTCGGCCATCACCAATTTTGCCTGGTCCGCCACCAACAACGTGAGTGGCTTGATCAGCGATGTCTTTGGTCCCAACGCTCCCTTTACCCCGTTTCCCACCGTATATCCGCCTTTGGGCACGACCAATCTAGGATATGCCACCAATTATGACGGCGTCGGTGATCTGATCATTACCACCACGAATACCTATAGCTTTCCCCAGTATCAAACCACCCAGGTTACTGATGCTTCGGGTAGCTCCTTTACGACTGTTTCCAACACCCTGGTCTTTGATGACTATGAGATGAGTCAGGATATCTATTTGCCCGTCAGTTCCGTGACCAATGGCAATGTTGCCGCCGCCGTTGTCGGGGTGCAGTTGGCCAATGTCCGGCTGGATACCAACGAGTCCTCTGACCTGCTGCCCCCCGAATTGGGGTCCCGGGGTAGCCTGGCCAAGGTGAGCATCTTGAACAGCACCTTTCCCCCCGGCCCCGCCGTGTTCAATATTGAACGCTCCTCTTTCACCGTGGACAAGGATCCGTTTGGCAGCAGTGGTAGCGGCACCAACTTCATTAGTGGAGTCGCGACCATCAGTGTGTATCGTACCGGAAATTTTGCTGATCCGGTATCGGTTAGTTATACACTTGATCCGACCTCGGCGGTTGGTCCGCTTGGCGGTTCGGTTGTGCCGACCACTTTCACTGGCGGCTACGATCCTGCCAATCAATTCCGAGTCCAGGCTGGTTCGGATTATGCCACCGCCGGCAGTGATTTCACGTCGGTCAGTGGCACGTTGTCTTGGGGGGCAAATGACAAGGTTCCCAAGACTATTTCCATTCCCATAATCAATAACGGGCTGGTTGAAAATAATGAGGATTTGCTGATCCAGTTGTATAATCCCCTCGATAATGGCCAGCCAGGCGCGGGCGTCCAGTTGGGCATGGTCAACTCTGCCACGATGACCATTTTATATGATGATCGGACGTGCGGCCAGCAGCCGGCTGGATCCGTGGATCGTTGCTGGAACAAAGATGGCTATTCGGATTCCATCCCGCCATTTTTACAGTATCCGGGTACCCAGGGCGGTGTCAGCGGCGGGGCCAATGGCAACGGCGGCACGGTCTATGCCGTGGCGGAGCAGCCGGACGGCAAGACGATTGTCGCGGGCAGCTTTATCTCGTTTGATTCCAATCCCTACAATCGCATTGTCCGCCTGTTGAACAACGGCTATCAGGATCCCACCTTTTTGGTTTCCCCGAACAGTGGGGCGAATAACTACATTGACGCCCTGGCTGTGCAGCCGGACGGCAAGATTCTGATCGGTGGTAGTTTCACTTCGTTTAATGGGGCCAACCGCTACCACATCGCCCGTTTGAATACCAACGGTACTGTTGATGTCTCGTTCAACCCCGGTCTGGGTGCCAATGGTTTGGTCACATCGCTGGCCTTGCAGATCAATGGTCAGGTGGTCATCGCCGGCCAGTTCACCTCATTCAATGGTACCAACCTGAATTCCGTCGCCCGTTTGAATGCGGATGGGTCACTGGATCCCACCTTCAATCCCGGCGTTGGGCCGGATGGCCTGGTGAATGCCGTGGTGGTGGATTCGTCGGGCCGGGTCATCATTGGCGGTGACTTTAATACCGTCTCCGGGTTGACCCGCGGCGGCGTGGCGCGGCTCAATGTGGACGGGTCTCTGGATGCCTCCTTCAATCCCGGTATTGGTACGTATAATCCCAATACGGGTTCGACCGACCCCATTTATGCGCTCGCTCTCCAGCCGGACGGCCAATTGTTGGTGGGCGGGGGGATGGCCTATTTTGAACTGGCCAGTTACAACGGTTTGGTCCGCCTGAACCAGGATGGCACCGTGGATACAAGCTTCAATCCCGGCACCGGCACCTACAATCCAAACACTGGCATTGCTGATTCGGTCGGCGCCATTACCCTCCAGCCGGACGGCGGGATACTGATCGGCGGCGATTTTGTCACCTACAATCAGACCCGGCGCGTCGGTATCGCGCGGTTGTTCAGCTATGGCAGCCTGGACACCAGCTTCATGGATACTTATTACCAGCAGTTTGCTGGTTTGATCAACCACTACCATAATCCGGATGCGGTCAACCCCAACCTGTATCCGCCCGGTAACAGCCGCAATTTCGTGGACTCAATTGCGGTGGAGGCGGGCACCACCAATGTGATCATCGGTGGCGGATTTCTCCTCGTCGGTGGTGGTTACACTCGCGAGGACGTCCATCCGCGCAGCAATGTGGCCCGTTTGATCGGGGGCGGCACGCCCGGACCCGGTAATATTCAACTTTCCTACAGCAAATATTCGGTGGACAATAGCGCTGGTCAGCTATACGTCTCGCTGATCCGCACCAATGGCAGTCTTGGCCGGGCCTCGGCGACCTTTTCCACCAACATGCCGGCTCCCGGCCCGGGTGTGGCCACTGGGGATGATTTCTCGTTGTCCACTAATTACACCACCCCGACTTGGCCCACGCTCTGGTCGTTGAGCCCGACCTACTCTTGGTTGCAGAGCCCTGCTGTTTATGGTCCCAACTATCTGACCACGCCGGTGATTCAAGGTAAGGCCAACGTTTATTTGGACATCAATAATAATTCAAACATCACCGGCAATGTGAACGCCAACCTCGCCTTGTCCAGTCCCGATGGTTCCGCGTTTTTCCTGGGCGGCGAAAAAATGCCGCTGGGCGTGGCGCTGGGCTGGCAGGACTCCGCACCGTTGACCATCATCGATGACAATTTTCTGCCGGGTGTGCTGGGCTTCGCTTCTTCCACCTACACCGTCAATGAAAATGCCGGCACGGCTACCATCACCGTGTCCCGCACCAATTTCACCGGCGGCGTCGTTCAGGTCAGCTATTCCGCGTCCAACGGCACGGCCACCAACGGGGTGGATTTTACCAACACCTCCGGCACCTTGACGTTCCAGGCGGGTGACAGTCTCAAGAGTTTCACTATTCCGATCATTAACGGCACGCTCTTCCAGCCGGATAAGACTGTCAATCTTTCACTCTATTCCGCATCCGGCGGCGCCACCCTCGGCTTGACCAATGCCGTGCTGACGATCGTTAATCAGAATTCCAAATATGGGCATTTGAGCTTCGTCTCGTCGGCTTACAGCGTTAATGAAAACGCCGGCGTGGCCCAAATCGACATCAGTCGTTTAGGCGGTGCGCTTGGTACCCTGAGTGTAACCGTGGTCACGAGCAACGGCTCGGCCACCAATGGCGTCAATTATGTCGGTTTAAGCACCAATCTGACTTGGAACAGCGGCGACGTCAGCACCAAGTTGGTGGCGGTGCCGATCCTTCATGACGGACTCTTTACTTCCAATCTCACCGTCAATTTGTTCCTGACTAACGGGGTGTTAAATTCCACCGCCAACAATCCTGTCGTGCTTGGCTTTGGCGGCACGAATGCCATCTTGAATATCATCAATGCGGATTTCCCGGGTACGCTGCAATTCTCCGCCGGCGTATATTCCGTCAAGAAATATGGCGGTTCCGCGCTCATTCCCGTGATCCGCACCGGCGGCAGCGCCGGCACGGTGACGGTCAATTACACCACCACCGATGGTTCCGCCCTGACTGGCGTCAACTATACTGCCACCAATGGCACCCTCACGTTTAACAATGGTGAAGTCTTCAAATATTTCAATGTCCCTATCAACGCAGCCGCCGTCGCTGGCTTGGTAAATTTAAACGTAAGTCTAACCAATGCTGTGGTGGTGGGCACGGCGATTCCCTGGAACGCTCTAGGTACCCCGAGCAACGCCGTCTTGAATATTATTGATACGACCACCGTGAATGAATTTCCCGGGCAGCCGGACGTCACCTACAGCCCCTTTGCCGGCTTCAATAATGCCGTATACGCCTTTGCGTTGCAGCCGAACAACCAGTTGTTGGCGGGTGGTGATTTCACGATGGCGGACGGGGTGCCGCGGCAGCGGTTGGCACGGTTGAATGCGGATGGGACGCTGGATCCCACGTTCTCGCTGCCGTCCTCGGCCTTGGGGGCGGACGCCTCGGTGCGGGCCCTGGCGGTGCAGGGGGACGGCCGGATTCTGGTGGGCGGTTATTTCACCAATTTCAACAGTGTGGTCGTGAACGGCCTCGCGCGCCTCAATTACGACGGCTCCTTGGACAGCCTGTTCAACGCGGGGTCCGGGGCGGACAGCCCCGTATTTGCCTTGGGCGAAACCTTTGTGGGCGGGTTGCGGAAGGTTTTGGTGGGCGGCGCGTTTGCCAATCTCAACGGGGTTCCCTACAACTTTATCGGCCGGTTGAATGACGACGGGACGCCGGACCTGACGTTCAACGCAGGCGGATTGGGGGCAAATGGTACCGTGTATGCCCTCGCCGTGCAGACGGATGGCAAGGTGATCATCGGCGGTGATTTCACCGCGTACAACAACACGGCGGTGAACCATGTGGCGCGGTTGAACGTGGACGGCACGCTGGACCGGACCTTCACGAACGCGGTGGTCAACGCGGCGGCGGGGGCGAACGGCTCGGTGCGGGCGATCGCGCTGCAACTGGATGGTAAGATTTTGATTGGCGGGGCCTTCACCGCCGTCAATGGCATTGCGCTGAACCGGATGGCGCGGTTGAACACCGATGGGTCGTTGGACGGCGGCTTTACGCCAGGCGCGGGTGCGGATGACCAAGTGTTGAGCATTGCGCTGCAGACCGACGAGCGGATCGTGGTGGGCGGACAGTTCACGCATTTCAGCGGGGTGAGTCGCAACCGGATCACGCGGTTGAACCCGAACGGCACGGTGGACCCGACGATCAATTTCGGTTCGGGAGCGAATGATTTTGTGGCGGCGATTGCGGTGCAGGAGGCGACGATTGCCGGGTATCCGGCGACCGTGCCGGATGAGAAGCTGATCATTGGTGGCGGGTTTACCCAGTATTTTGGCCAGCCGTATTCGCACATCGCGCGGATTTATGGCGGGTCAATCAGCGGCGTGGGGGCGTTTGAATTTTCATCGCCGACGTACCAGGTGAACGAGAACGGCGGGAATGCGTTTATTACCATTGTCCGGACCGGTGGAACGAGCGGGACGAACGCGGACGGGTCGGGGGATGTGTATGTGCCATTTACGACGGCGAATGGGACGGCGCTGGCGGGGGTCAACTATAGCAACGTGACGTTGAACGTGGATTTCCCGGCGGGGGAAGTGCAGGAGACGGTGGCGATCCCGGTGAAAGATGACGGGATGATTACGCCGAACCTGACGGTGAACCTGGCGCTGAACCCGGTGGCGCCGGCGGCGTATGGGGACCAGCCGACGGCGGTGTTGACGATTATCAACGTGGACAGCTCGATCAGTTTCTCGTCGTCGAATTATCAGGTGGCGAAGAACGTGCAGGGGAATGTGAAGCAGATTGATATTTACCGGCTGGGGAGCACGGTGGGCACGGCGACGGTGGTGTTTAACACGACGACGAACGGGACGGCGCAGCCGGGGCTGGACTACACACCGGTGACGAATGCGCTGGTGACCTTCAACCCGGGCGTGTCGGACGTGACGGTGCCGGTTACCATCTCCAACAATATCTTGCCGGAGGGAAGTCAGACGGTGGGGATGCAATTGTCGCAGGCGACGGGCTCGACGCTGTACAACCCGTCGAACGCGTTGCTGACGATCATTGACACGGTGCAGTTGCCGGGGGTGCTGTTCTTCTCGGCGACAAATTACGCGGTGGGCTCTTCGGATGGAAATGCGTATCTGACGGTTTACCGTACGAATGGGTTCTCGGGCATCGTCTCCGTGAATTACACGATCATGCCGGGTACGGCGCAGCCGGCCGTGGACTATAACGCCAGCAGCGGTTTGCTGACCTTTGCCGACGGGGTGACGAACCGGACGATTACGATTCCCATTGTGCCGCAGACGCAGGTGAAGCCGCCGGTGAGCCTGTCGGTGGTGTTGACGAATGCGGTCGGCGGCGCCACGCTGGCGTATCCGAGCAATGCCACGGTGACCATTTCGAGCGCCATCGCCGGCATCTCTTTCGTGTCCGCGACCTATCCGATTCCGGTTAACAATGCGGCGGTTGTTCTTAACGTCCAGCGGCTCTATAACACCAATAACGCCGTCTCGGTGAATTACCAGACCGTGGATGGCACGGCTGTGGCGGGTCTTAACTATGTTTCCATCAGCGGTCAGCTTTTGTTCAACCCCGGCCAGACCTTGTTGCCTATCACCGTTCCGCTCCTGAATGCCACCAATTCGACGGCCAACCTGCAGTTCACGGTTCAATTGTCAAACGCCACCGGTGGTGCCCAATTGCTGGCGCCCTCTAACGCCATTGTCATTGAGCAGCCCGCGATTGCCAGTCCCAATCCCACCAACCTCAACGCGGGGACGTTCTCATTTACCTCGCCCCAGTACATCGTCAGTGATAACGAATCATTTTCTCCGCAAGACCCAGCCACCGCCGATGTCCCCACTTGGCTGGGAGCGCGGGTGACGATTACGCGCACCAATGGTTCCAGCGGTCGCGTCAGCGTGCCCTACTCGGTGATTGTTACCAATGCCGCCGCGTTTACGCTTTCCGGTTCCGGCTTTGGCTTTGGTTTTACGAATCAAACGACAGGTGTCACCAATAATGGTACCGTGGTGTTTGATGATTACCAGATGAGCGCAGACATTCGGGTGCCGATCTCCCAACTGGTGCCCGTTACGAACACCAACAGCTTTTTCGGGACGAACGGGCCATCGACGAATCCTCCGGTTCCTTATGCGCCGCCCGCCTATATCAACGTCGTGATGGGCACGCCAAGCTTGGATCCGTTGGAGTCGTCTGACCTGAACCCGCCGCTGGCCGCCGGGGGAACCAATGGCACCCAGACCACCATAGAAGTGTTAAGCGCCACGCTGCCGGTCAGTGCGGCGGCGGCGAAACCAGTCTATTTCAATTTTGAGCGGGCTACCTTCCGAGCTAACCGGGGGATAGGCAGTGCGACTGTTTATGTTTATCCTTCCGCCGCACCAACCGTTGCGACTTATACGGTTCAATATGCCTTTGACCATAGCGCTTCAATGTTCGATGAAGGCCCGCAATACAATACCTTTCCGCTTCAGGCGGGTTCGGATTATGCCAAACCCGGCGCGGATTTTACCGATGGATCCGGTGGAACTTTAACTTGGCAGCCTGGTGATAAAACTCCAAAACCGATTTCCATACCCATCGATATCATTAACACGGCGGCTTTCAATGAGGACATTGAAATAGAACTATACAATCCTTTTGATAATAGTACCGCTCCACCCACTCATCTGGCCTGGGGCCAGGTTCATACGGCGACGGTAACCATTCTTTTCAATGATCAACCGGCTGGTGCGGTGGATCAAGGTTGGAACCCCGATGGTGCCAATAACTCCGTCCCGCCGTTCCTGAGTTATCCCGGTACCGGAGGCGGTGTCAGCGACAGTGCCAACGGCAATGGCGGCACGGTCTATGCCGTCGCCGAGCAGCCGGATGGCAAGGCGATTGTGGCTGGCAGTTTCGTCTCTTTCGACTCCAATCCTTACAACCGCATTGTGCGTTTGTTGAACAATGGTTATCAGGACCCCACCTTCCTGGCCACCCCGAACAGCGGTGCCAATGAAGCCATCTATGCCCTGGCCCTGCAGCCGGATGGCCGGATTGTTATTGGCGGCAATTTCACCGCCTTCAACGGGGCCAACCGCAATCATATCGCCCGGTTAAATAGTGACGGAACGGTGGACTCGGCGTTCAACCCCGGTTCCGGTGCGAATGGCAAGGTTTGGGCCGTGGGGCTGCAATCTGATGGCAAGATTTTCATCGCGGGTGAGTTCACGGCCTACAATGGTACCAATTGCAATTACCTGGCGCGCTTGAATGCCGATGGTTCGCTCGATACCGGGTTCAATCCTGGCAGCTCGCTGAACGGCCCGGTCTATGCACTGGCCGTGCCGCCTTTTGCCCCCATCAACATTGCTCGCACTGCCACGGGAACCGAAGCCGAAGACGACAACGTCATTAACTTGGGTTCGACTACTTCCGGCACGTTGACGGTCAGTTATGACATGCTGAGCATTCCAGATGATATGCGGGTTTTCTACGGTACCACCAATGGCGTTTTGATTTATGACACCGGTTTGGTCAGCTTTACGAACACTTTTGTGCTCCCGTTTGGTCCAACCAATGGCATAACTACTAATGTCATCACCATTGTTATGAATCAGGGCGGCGGAACCTTGGGGACGGCTTGGGATTATACTGCCTCGCTGACTACGCCAGGTTCCACTCAGGTGTATGCCGGTGGTGCCTTTAATAAGGTTAACGGATCTGCCTACGGCGGTGTGGCCCGGTTCAATGGCGATGGTACCATTGATTATACGTTCGCTCCCGGCATCGGTACTTATAATCCGTACACGGGCAATACCGATCCGGTATATGCTTTGGGCTTGCAGTCGGATGGTAAATTGATCGCTGGCGGTGCCTTTTCCACGGTGGAGATGGCCAGTATCAATGGTATCACCCGGTTTAACCGCGATGGCACGGTGGATTTAAGCTTCAGCACGCTGGGCACCAATAACGGCACTTGGAATCCGGTCACCGGTATTGCCGACACGGTCAATGCCATTACGCTCCAATCGGACGGGAAGATTTTGTTTGGCGGTAACTTTGCCAACGTCAACCAGACCCGGCGCGTGGGTATGGCCCGGTTGTTCACGGATGGTAGTTTGGATACCAGTTTCATGGACACGGCCTACAACCAGTTTGCCGGCCTCATCAACCATTACCACAATCAGGGCGCAGTCAATACCAATGACTATCCGCAGGGCAACCACCGTAATGCCATCAAGACCATCGCCTTGGAGGCCGGCGGCAACGTGATCGTGGGTGGGAATTTCCTGCAGGTCGGCGGGGGTTCCTATGGTCATTCCGGCTCGATCGACACCGTCGTGGGTAATAATGGAACCAACGGCATCATTGCCAACGGGCGCATGGACGTCCATCCCCGGAGCAATGTGGCGCGGTTGATCGGCAATACCACGACCGGCCCTGGCAATATTGAATTATCCTACAATAACTATACCGTGGACAAGGATGCCGGCAACCTCTACGTTTCTTTGGTACGCACCAACGGGAACTTGGGCAGCATTGCCGCCAACTTCTATTCGCCAATGGGGCCGGCTGGCCAGCCGGGCATCGCCATTCAAGGAACCAATGCCAATTTCTCCATCGGCAATTTGATGCCGGAATGGGATACCACCTGGTCTGTTCCGGGGTGGATGAAGAGCGCCGGTTTTGACGGCGAGAATTATAACTTCAACACGGGGGATTCAGCTAATGAAAATCTGACAATTTACAACAATACCAACATCACCGGCAATCTCAACGCCACGCTGGCCCTGAACGCGCCCAACCCCTACCTGTTCTACCTTGGCGGTGAGTTGATCCCGCTCGGCGCGGCCTTGGGCGCTACGCAGAGCAGTCCGATGACCATCATCGATAACAACTTCCCGGCCGGCACCTTCGGTTTCAGTTCGCCGGTTTATACCGTGAATGAAAGCTCCAACTCTGTAACCATCACGGTCGTCCGTACCAACGGCACCAGCGGCAGCGTGAGCCTCTCATACACTACGTCCAATGGCTCGGCGGTGAGTCCGGCCAATTATACCGCGACCAGCGGCACCCTGACTTTCAATCAGGGCGACACCAGTAAGACCTTTACGGTGCAAATCAATCCCACGACGCTCAACCAGCCGGATAAAACGGTCAATCTCTCTCTCTTTGCCATCACCGGCGGTGGCGGCTCCGGTTTGACCAATGCCGTTCTGACTATCGTAAACAACATTTACGGTGCCGGTCACATTACCTTCGCCGCCGCCACCAATGTCGTGAGCGAAACCGCCGGATTTGCCGGCATTGTGCTCAACCGCCTGGGAGCCAGCAGTGGCACGCTGGATGTCACTGCCATCACCGGCAACGGTTCCGCCGTCAGCGGGGTAAACTATGTCGGCTCCTCGACCAACCTGCATTGGAACAACGGGGACGCTTTGCCCAAGACCTTTGTGGTTCCGGTCCTGCATGACGGGATTTTCACCTCCAATTTGACGGTCAATCTCCGGTTGACCAACGGTTTGGCGGGCGGTTTCCCCAATACCAACGTGCTCGGACTTTCCACCGTCACGAACGCGACCCTCGTCATCACCAATGTGGATTTCCCGGGCACGGTTGAATTTACGTCCGGAGCTTACTCGGTCAAAAAATCCGCCGGCTTTGCGCTGATTCCGGTGGTCCGCACCGGCGGCAGCGCCGGCACCCTCACTGCCACCATCTATACCTCCGATGGCTCGGCGCATAACGGGGTGGATTACACTGGGCTGACCAATGTGTTGACCTTCACCAATGGTCAGGTGAGCCAGTCCATCAATGTGCCCATCACGGTGGGTGCCGGCAGCGGCTTGGTCTCGCTGAACCTTGCCTTGGCCAACGCCACGGCGGTGAACAGCCCCTTGCCTTGGAATGCCCAGGGCAGCCCGGCTAGTGCGGTGTTGAACATTATTGACACCGGTTCCGTTAATGAACCGCCCGGCTCACCCGATACCACTTATAGTCCATTGGCGGCCTTTAACGGAGCCGTGTACGCCTTTGCCTTGCAGCCGAACAACCAGTTGCTGGCGGGCGGGGATTTCACATTCGCGGACGGGGTGCCGCGGCAGCGGTTGGCACGGTTGAATGCGGATGGGACGCTGGATCCCACGTTCTCGCTGCCGTCCTCGGCCTTGGGGGCGGACGCCTCGGTGCGGGCCCTGGCGGTGCAGGGGG
>Ga0302281_10000090_pt1 | contig 73171 bp, 50 predicted proteins | sample III_Fen_E1_2_FD_198762 | JGI IMG/M metagenome (GOLD analysis project Ga0302281, IMG submission 198762) | Peat permafrost microbial communities from Stordalen Mire near Abisko, Sweden - III_Fen_E1_2 | ecosystem: Environmental > Terrestrial > Soil > Wetlands > Permafrost | place: Sweden: Abisko...
TGATGCCGTCGCCGTCGTAACTCCGGTGTGGACTCACTATGACCTGACCAAGCAAGCCCTTGAGCAAGGCAAACACGTTTTCGTCGAGAAGCCCTTCACGAGCAACTCAGCACAAGGGGAAGAGCTGATTGAGCTTGCAGAGCGGAAGAATCTCACGATTATGGTGGACCACACATTCCTGTTTACTCCTTCGGTCGTAAAGATATCGGAATTGATCAAGGAGGGAACTCTCGGGAAGCTCTATTACTACGATTCGACGCGCGTCAATCTCGGTCTCTTTCAGCACGATATAAACGTCCTCTGGGATCTGGCTCCGCACGATTTGTCAATCATGAATCATTTGATTGAAGCGACCCCCGAAGCGATTGTGGCCACTGGACAAGGCCACCTAAACGGCCATGAAGATATTGCCTTCATGACGATCTATTTCTCTGACAAGGTGATCGCGCATATCAACGTGAACTGGCTTTCCCCGGTAAAGATCAGGACGACGCTCATCAGCGGAGAAAAGCGGATGCTGGTGTGGAACGACCTGGAGCCAGATGAAAAGGTCAGGGTGTACGACAAGGGCGTAAAGATAACCAACCGGGAAGGCGTATACGATTTGCTCGTGAACTATCGGTCAGGAGACATGTGGGCGCCGCATCTGGATCAGGCTGAAGCACTGCATCAGGAGCTCTCTTACTTCGTGGATTGCTTGTCGAGTGGAAGACAGCCTTTCAACGACGGAAGTTCTGGCCTGCGTGTCGTCAAGATGCTGGAGGCGGCGAGCGAGTCGCTCAGCAAAAGGGGCTCGCTGGTTTATCTATGAACACGTACCAGTGCATTGCTGACGACGTAAAGCTTGGCGAGAACGTTAGGCTGTCGAAGTTCATTAACCTCTATGGATGCGAGATCGGCGACGAAACGAAGATCGGCGCATTTGTGGAGATACAGAAGAACGCCATTATCGGTAAGCGTTGCAAGATCTCAAGTCACACGTTTATATGCGAGGGCGTCACGATTGAGGATAACGTCTTCATCGGCCATGGTGTGATGTTCATCAACGACCGCTATCCACGCGCGACTACGGTCAACGGGAAACTCAAAGCAGAAACCGACTGGACAGTAGAACGAACCATCATTAAGCGGGGCGCTTCGATAGGTTCTGGCGTCACGATTCTTTCTAACATCAGCGTCGGCGAAAGCGCCATTGTCGGCGCTGGCAGCGTTGTAACCAAGGATGTCCCGCCCAACGCCATCGTGGCGGGCAATCCCGCAAGAATTCTGCGCTACATTCACGAAGATCCGAAGGATAGCGATGAGCACGACTGATAGCAAACTCAATAGCGTCCCTTTTCTCGACTTGGTAACCCCGCACATCGAGCTCGAGGAAGAGTTGACAGCCGTCTTCCGCAGGATATTGCGCACGGCTGGATTTGTGGGTGGCCCTGTGGTTGAGGAGTTTGAGAGCGCGTTCGCCAGATTTTGCAATGTTGAGCATTGTGTGGGTGTAAGTAGCGGGACCGATGCACTCCGCTTCGCCATCATCGCCTCAGGTGTGCAGCCTGGCGACGTAGTCGTCACGGTTCCCAACACCTTTATTGCCACGACTGAAGCCATATCGCAGGCTGGCGCTATGCCGGAGTTTGTTGACATCGATGAGCGAACCTACAACATGTCGGTTGAAATGCTCCGCAGGTTTCTGGAGCATGAGTGCAGTCGAGATGCATCAGGGAAGTTGATCAGTCGGCGAAATAAGCGGCCTGTGACGGCTGTTGTGCCTGTGCATCTCTATGGGCAAATGGCCGACATGGATCCGATTTTGGAACTAGCCGAGAGCTATGACCTCATCGTCATTGAAGACGCATGTCAGGCGCATGGCGCAGAATATTTCTCTGGGAAGCTCAACCGCTGGATGAAGGCAGGCTCCATGGGCCGCGCGGCGGCATTTAGTTTCTATCCAGGAAAGAATCTTGGCGCTTGCGGTGAGGGCGGGGCTGTCACAACGAATGATCCCGCCATAGCGGGCAAGATCAAAATGATCCGGGATCACGGCCAAGCAAAGAAGTATCATCACGATCTGGAGGGCTACAACGGGCGGCTTGATGCCATTCAGGCTGGACTCTTGCTGGCGAAGTTGCCCCATTTGGACGGATGGAATACACAGCGTAGCGACCGGGCTTCCGAATACGACAGGCTTTTCGCGGAAAATGAAGACATTACCATTCCGCACGAGCCTTCCTGGTCCCGTGCGGTCTTTCACCTCTACGTAATCCGCACCCAGGATCGCGATGCGATGATGAGCCATTTGAAGAGCGAAGGGATTGGAACAGGGCTTCACTACCCGGTTCCGTTGCATCTGCAGAATGCCTATGCCTCACTGAACTACCGGGAGGGAGAGTGCCCGGTAGCGGAACGTGTAGCTGCTGAAATCCTATCTCTGCCGATGTTCCCGCACCTAACGATTCAACAGCAAAGCCGAGTAGCCAAAGAAATTCTAGCGCATTGTTCGCAAAGCTGCGTTGGGCCGCTTGGGAGCAAAGAGAATTTGTAGACGAACCGGCATCGACTTGGGTCCGGCTTCCTCGATAACAAGGGCGCGAATTCACCTAACTGACATCATTAGATGATATTCATAGTCGAATGGTGGAGTGTGTGCAGCTCTGCATATCCGGGCATTGCCCTATAGTAAAAGTCAGCGCAGAAAGCGCCGAAATGACTTGCACCTCGGAGATTGCGAGGATGCAAGTCAGATGTCGGGCTGCTTGCCCCCAAGACAAGCGACAATTACTTCCGCCTATGATATAAACAACCCGCCTTTTCTTCATCTAAGTATTCGATGCCCTCTCCCTCATGTCAATGATAGCTAGTTATGTGGTCATTACTCCTGCAAGAAATGAAGCTCAGTTCATTGAACTGACGCTGAAGTCGATGATTGCGCAGACGCTCCTACCACTTAAGTGGGTCATTGTGAGCGATGGTTCGACCGATGGGACCGACGAGATCGTGCGCGAGTACGCCGCGGGCAATCCGTGGATTGAACTAGTGCGAATGCCGGAGCGTCCGGAGCGGAACTTCGCAGGCAAAGTTTATGCATTCAACGCTGGCTGCGAGCGGGTAAAAGACATTGACTTCGAAATAATTGGCAATCTCGATGCGGACGTTTCGTTCGAGTCCGACCATTTTGAGTATCTGATTGGAAAGATGCGAGATGCCCCGCAAATCGGCGTTGCCGGTTCGCCTTTTCGCGAGGGGACTTTCCAGTACGACTACCGCTTCACAAACATCGAGAATGTATGGGGAGGCTGTCAATTATTTCGAAGGGAGTGCTTCGAAGAGATCGGCGGTTACATGCCCCTGAAGGTCGGTTGCGTCGACCATGTCGCTGTGATATCCGCCCGGCAGCACGGCTGGCAAACTCGGACTTTTACTGGGAAAGTCTGCCTACATCACAGACAGATGGGGACGGCTCTAGCGGGCGGACTGAAAGCGCGATTCAAGTTCGGCATGAAGGACTACTCCGTAGGAAACCACCCGCTTTGGGAGGTATTTAGAGCCTTCTACCAAATGACGCAACGCCCTTTTCTAGTTGGAGGCTTGGCTCTGGGGGCGGGCTACGCCTGGTCACTCATTCGGCGCATAAACATCCCACTCTCGTCAGAGTTGGTCGCGTTTGTCCAACGAGAACAGATGCTGCGGCTGAAGAAATTCCTCGCAGGCAAGCTGCGTGTGACAACGAGGCAGACAGCGACAGTGCTCCGCGATGCCAGTCCTCTAGGGTCTCGCTCGTCTTCAGGATTGGAAGAGAAAAACGATAATCCACAGGCAGGTCAGTACAGAGCATCATCGCCGCGCTCTGACGAGATGCAGACCGCGGAACCGAATGAATGAAAGCCAAATGTTATGAAATGTGTATCCATCTTACCGGCCGTAATGCCCAAGTCTGAGCATGTTCTGCATCCCCTTCTTTGATGAGCTGAGCATGCCCATAGCACTTGACGAAAATGAAATCAGATTGACATAACCTGCCGTTGAAGCTTCAACCTGCTCTGCAGTCGTCCGACAACCGCTCAACTGAATCTGAGGGAGCTGCGCGTTGTTGCTTGAATCCGAAGGTCACGGGGAAGGAGACCAAGCATGATGGTTTGCGGCCGTGAGATTCAAGTGCAGGGCCGGCTGGTGCGAATTGCCAGGCTTGATGGAGACAAATACAAATTTCTGGACAATCCGGAACTATTGGTCGATGCTTTGCAGAAATTTCATAAGAGGATTGACATCTTTACTTTCATGCAGAGGTTGCCCGATGTATCCCCGAAGTTTGACTACCCAATGGAATTGGATAATCTCGCCGTCCTCCGGGTTTCGACCTTCGAGGATTGGTGGACCAAGACAATTGGATTCAAAGCGCGAAATAAGGCAAAACAAGCCGCGAAGAAGGGGGTCGTGGTCAAGGAGGTGGTCTTCGACGATGCTCTAACACGAGGGATATGGGCAATTTACAGCGAGAGCCCGGTCCGCCAGGGAAGGCGCTTCCCACATTACGGCAAGACCATGGACCAGGTGCGGAAAATGAGCGCTACATTTCTCGACACGAGTATCTTTATCGGCGCCTATTTCGACGGGGATTTGATAGGTTTTATCAAACTAACGACCGATGAGAGCCGAATGCAAGCAGGCATGATGCACATCGTTTCGATGATCCGACACAGGGATAAGGCGCCCACGAATGCACTTGTTGCGCAAGCTGTCCGTTCTTGCGCCGACCGGGGAATCTCGCATCTGGTGTATTCGAATTTTGCGTATGGGAAAAAGGAGCGCAGTAGTCTCAGCGATTTCAAAGAGCGCAATGGATTCCAACGGATCGATCTGCCCCGCTATTATGTCCCTCTGACTCGCCTGGGTTGGGCTGCCTTTCGCCTCGGTCTGCATCACAAATTTGTTGACCGGCTTCCTGAGCCTCTGCTCGCGAAGGCCCGCGACCTTCGGTATTTATGGTACAGACACCGGTTCCCGATCTTGGAACAAGATTCGTAATAGGAGATCGAGCATGCCGGGAATCGTTGGGTTAATTACGAAGAGGCCACGCGAGTGGGCAGAGCAGCAACTCACAGAAATGCTCAAGCCCCTCCTTCACGAATCCTTTTACGTGTCAGGAATGTGGATTGACGAATCGTTGGGAGTGTACGTTGGGTGGGTGGCGCGCAAGAATTCATTCTCCGACGAAATGCCGATTCGCAACGAGCGGGGCGATGTCGTGCTGGTTTTTTCCGGCGAGGATTATCCCGAGCCGGGCACAGCTCAGGGCCTCAGGGAGAAAGGGCACGGATGCGAAGAGACCGGGCCTTCTTATCTAGTCCATCGCTATGAAGATGACCCCGACTTCTTCCGAAACCTGAATGGACGTTTCCATGGCTTGCTTATCGATCGCAGGCACGGCGCCGTCACACTGTTCAATGATCGTTTCGGCTTGCAACGGTTGTACTTCCACGAGGCCGAGGACGCGTTCTATTTTGCGGCTGAGGCCAAGGCGATCCTGGCAGTTCGGCATGAGTTGAGAAACATTGAACCGCGCGGTCTAGGTGAATTCATAGCCTGCGGCTGCGTTCTAGAGAACCGGACACTGTTTCGCGGGATTCATGCACTGCCACCGGGTTCGGCCTGGAGTTTCCGGGGCGGCTCCCTCGAGAGGAAAGCAACTTACTTTGAACCGAGCGAATGGGAAGAGCAAGAGCCGCTCGATGCCGAAAGCTACTACGCCAGCCTGCGCGATGCGTTTACGAGCAGCCTGCCGCGGTATTTCAATGGCCCAGAACGTGTAGGTGTTTCACTCACGGGCGGTCTGGATACGCGCATTATCATGGCTTGGCGCAAGGCTCCAGCCGGGTCGTTGCCCTGTTACACCTTCGGCAGTATGTATAAGGAGAATCAAGATGTCTACCTGGCGAGGCAAGTGGCAGAGATCTGCGGGCAGCCGTACCAAGTGGTTACGGTCAATGAGACATGCCTGGAACGATTCCCGCATTACGCTGAACGGACGCTCTATCTGACCGACGGATGCGTGGATGTTAGCCGGTCCGGGGATTTGTATGCCAACGAAATGGCTCGGCAGATTGCACCGGTACGAATGGTAGGGACATTCGGCAGCGAGATCATCCGCGCGGCGGTGATGTTCAAGGCCGTGATGCCTAAGGCAGATATCTTCCTGCCAGAGGTTCTCGCAGAGGTGCTACGGGCGGGCGAGACTTACCGCGATCAATTGCGCGGCAATCGGACCACCATGGTGGCGTTCCGTCAGCCGGCGGCATATAACTTTGGCGTTCTAATGCTGGAGCAGACGCAACTGACGCTACGTTCTCCCTACCTGGATAATCAAATTGTCCGGACGATATTTCGGGCGCCGCGCGAGGAAAAGGGCGAAGATGTGCGGCTTCGGCTGATTCGCGATGGAAGCCCGGCGCTGGCGCGGCTTCGCACAGATCGAGGGCTCGGCGGAACGAATCCTATCGCCGCGGCGATGAACCGGGCTTATCTGGAGTTCACGTTCAAGGCCGAATACGCCTACGACTACGGTATGCCGCAGTGGGTTGCCAAAGTAGATCACGCGCTTGCGCCATTTCATCTGGAGCGCCTGTGGATGGGGCGGCATAAGCTATTTCACTTTCGCTGGTGGTATCGGACCATTCTTGCGAAATACGTGCAGGAGATGCTACTCGACCCTCGCTCGCTGGCACGCCCTTACCTGGATCGAAAGAGCGTAGAAGCAGTCGTAAGCGGGCATCTAAAGGGCGATCACAATTACACGACCGAGATTCACCGACTCCTCTCGCTGGAATTGATCCATCGGCTATTCGTGGATGCCGCATGAACTCTCTCCTTGCCACCGTAGTATGCTTTTGTGGAATTGCCGGTCTTTTTTACCTCAATCGAGACAGGTCGCTTCGCACAACGAAGGCCCTCTGGCTCCCGACGATCTGGATATGTCTCATCGGATCCAGGCCGGTGTCGGTCTGGCTCGGCATCAGATATGCTGGGCGCGATGTGCAACTTGACGGTAGTCCAGTGGACGCCGCTTTCTTGGGAGTTCTGATGGCAGCGGCTATCGGCGTCCTCATTCGCCGCAGCGGCCGGGTGAGCAAATTGTTGGCAGCAAACTGGCCTATCTTGATTTACTTCTTCTATTGCCTCATCAGCGTCGCCTGGTCCTATCATCCGGATGTAGCGTTCAAGCGGTGGATCAAGTCCATCGGCGATCTGGCGATGGTGCTTGTGATTGTGACCGAGCCACGGCTTCACGATGCTCTTTACCGTCTTTTCTCCCGCGTCGGCTTCCTCTTGTTCCCGACTTCAGTTCTGTTTATCAAGTATTTCGGAAACCTCGGCAGGGGTTACACGCCCGACGGGGCCCCGATGAATACCGGCGTAGCAACGAACAAGAACATGCTCGGAATGATGCTGCTTGTTATCTCGCTGGGCACAGTATGGTACTTCATAACTCTCCTGCGTGCCAAAGGCCGGCCGAATCGCGGTCGACAGCTGTTGGCACAGGGCACATTACTGGTTTTCGGGATTGCACTTTTCCTGATGGCCAACTCGGCTACAAGTAGCGTGTGCTTTGTCCTCGGCAGCACGATCATCTTCGCGACAGGTCTGCGCGCGATCAAGAAACGGCGTGTCCGAGTCCACATGCTCTGTTTGGGGCTCATTCTTGCCGGGGGATTCGCGATGATCCTGGGCGGCTCGACATTTGTCACAAATATGCTTGGCAGAAAATCGAATTTTTCGGGGAGAACAGAGATTTGGGCGGCCTTGATTCCTACAGCGCCCAACCCGATCGTCGGCGCGGGATTCGAGAGTTACTGGATCAGCCCCGCAGTGCTGAACTTCCAGAGCAGATTGTTAGCCGAAGGCTGGTGGCACCCCGAGGGACTGAACGAGGCACACAACGGCTATATCGAAGTTTACCTGGAACTCGGCTTAGTGGGCGTGGGGCTAATCGCATTGATTCTAATAACTGGCTACAGGCGTGCAGTAGCAGCATACCGGTTGAACGCGTCCCTCGGTGGCCTCATGCTCGCTTATGTAATGGTCGCCGCAGTCTACGGAATCACCGAAGCTGGATTCAGGATGATGGCTTTGGCATGGATCTTTCTGCAGTTAGCGGTGGTCAGTGCCAATGGAATCGTTGCTGGCTTTATCCAGCGCGAATCGCCCAAGATTCATGGTTTGCGCGGCGCCACGGCGAGCAGAAAGTCTGACACCAACGGACTTATCCCGGAGGGCGAGACCGTTTACGCTGCCCAGCGCGGATTGACGTGATTTGAGTTTACTTACGGATGCAATGTCCGGTGGTATTTATACTCTGGTTCTAATCGTGGCGATTTCGCTTTGGATGCCGCGATGGGCTATTTCAAGAACCGGCTTAGGGCATTGGGTTGGGTCTGCAGCATGGTTCAGGTTTCAGGTGCAGCCAACCGGAAAGCCGCAAGTGCTTGGGGCAGGGTTTTCAAGAGATTAGCTGCGTTCTTGCCCTCTTTTACAAGCCTAGACAGGTGCACTTTACAAGGAATCTTGGGTGAGTCGATTGCGGATATTAGTTTTAGCCCCCGATGCCAACCCGGAATCTATTAGTGTTTCTCTGGTCTGTTACCGTCACGCCGAGGCCCTTGCGCAACTCCATGACGTGACGCTGGTGGGCAGCTCGCGCAACGAAGGCGCACTGCGGCGTTCGCAGACGCCATTTCGCGGCGTTGAGACGATCACCGTCCCCTGGCTTGACCGTGTTTTCTCGTGGGGTCTACGCTGGATCTTTAAGAATAATTTCCACAACCGTGCAATGACGGTCTTCATGTATCCCTTCGCAATTGCTTTTGAATGGTGCGCCTGGCGCTGGATGCGGGCTCGGATTATCGCGGGGGATTTCGACGTTGTGTTGAGGTTCTCGCCAATCAACTCAATCTTTCCAAGTGTTTTCCCATTCTTGCTGCGAAACTGTTCTGTGCCGTTCATTGTCGGACCGATCAATGGAGGCTTGCCCTGGCCGCAAGGCTTCAGCCAGGCCGATAAGCAGAAGGGATGGATTGACAGCCTGAGAATACTGCGCAGATTTATGCCCTTTGCTCAATCTACCTATCGCAGGGCTGCCGCAATCATAGCGGGCTCATCGCAAACCTATGCCGAATTCTTCCGCTACGGCTATGGCGACAAGATGGTATTTATCCCGGAGAACGGGATTAGCCAGTCCTCTTGTGTCGAAAGCGTGCGAGGCCCAAGGCACGAGACAAGGCTGGAGTTGATTTTCGTCGGTGGATTGATTCCTTTAAAGGCTTGCGATCTAGCGTTGCGTGCCGCTGAACCCCTTTTGCGAAGGGACTTGGCCCAGTTCACAGTGGTTGGTGATGGTCCGGAGCGGAGCCGTCTCGAGGAACTCACGAGGTCTCTTGGGATCGAGAAAGCAGTTTCATTCTGCGGAATGCTCCCTCATGCCGAAACCATGCTGCGGTTGCGGTCCGCGGATGTAATGGTGTTTCCATCAGTTCGCGACTTCGGCGCAGGTGTGGTCTTTGAAGCTCTCGCGCTTGGCGCCGTACCTGTGGTCGCGGACTTCGGCGGGCCTGGAGATATTGTTCATCCAGATGTGGGGTTCAAGGTGCCTCTCACGAATGAGAACGATTTCGTGGCACAGATGGAAAGGATTCTGACGGAGCTGGCGCAGAATCGGGTTCTGCTCGAGCAGTTACGGCGGCAGGGTATGGCTTACGCAGCGGAATGCTTAACCTGGGAGGCGAAGGCGCAGGCTGTTACTCGCGTACTGGATTGGGTTGTAAAGCGTGGGCCGAAGCCAGACCTTCCGCCGCCGAAGTGGCTGGCCGCCGGTACTGGCTCCTCCAAGTAAATGAACGTGCCGTAGTAGAAGAGCCTGCTCGGAAGACGAGGCTTAATCCGCCTACGACAAAAAGCACAAGCGCGAGACGTTGAACAGGTCAACGCACATTGGAGATCATTAAATGTACATAGTGAACCGAACATTGACATTTGCCCGCGGATTTATTGCGAGCTATGGCCCCTCAGGCATTAAAAAGCGGCTTTGGGATAAGGAGTATTCCGGGACGAAATGGGATTTCATCGACAACACGGCCGGCGACTGTGTGTATCCGTATCTCGAGAAGTACGCGCACAACGGGAACATCCTGGACCTTGGCTGCGGCCCAGGGAATACTGCGAATGAGCTGGCAGCAGACGTCTATGAAAGCTACATCGGCGTTGACATTTCCGAAGCTGCTCTGACTAAAGCTGTCAAGCGCTCCCAGGATAATGGTCGAGCCGCGAAGAATAGCTTCGTCAACTCTGACTTTCTGGGCTACCAGCCCACTCAGGAGTTCGACATCATCTTATTTCGCGAGTCGATGTATCACGTCCCTTACGGGCAGGTACTGCCGATACTGAAGAAGTTCTCGAAAAGCCTCAAGAGCACGGGCGTGTTCATTGTCCGCCTCTACGCCGGAGATCATAGGCCAGGCGTGATCAAGACTCGGGTGACCGCAAAGCTGGATTTAATCAAGCGCGAGTTCGACATTGTGGAATCGCGGCAATTCGATTTACCGGCCCTGCCCAACGTGCTGGTGTTTCGGCCGTGATACGGAGATGAACGAATGAAAGAGGCGAAGGAATGAAGACACTGGCAGTTCTTTGCCTACTCTGGGCATCTGGTCTTGCGTGGGCAGGAACCTATACGGCGGCGACGTGCAACTATTCCGATGTGAAAGCCATTATCAATGGGCCAAAGCATAAGGCGGTGAATGGAGATGTGATTGTGATTCCCGCAGGGACTTGCACCTGGACCACAGGGATAACGATCGCTGGAATCGGCATCACGATAGAGGGTCAGGGAACTCCGAAAACGGGAGCATCTACGGTTGGCGCCGGAACCAGCACGACGATCCTCATCCAGAATATGACTTCATCGCTGTTTTCTGCGTCCGGCGTTCCTTACGGTCAATTGATGCGGTACTCAATGATGTATTTGAAGCCGGAAAATGGGGTGACCAATGAGGCAGTTGCTATCAGAACCTCAGGAACCTGTACATCCAGCGGGTGCCCCAATCTCAGGGTTGACAACATCACGTTCGATGTCGGCTACGCAAGCGATCCTGCCGGCGCTTTCACGATTTCAAACAATATGTTTGGGGTCTACGACCATGACACGTTTTATGGCGGAGGAAGGGCGGCGGCGGTGCAGATCAGCTTCTCTGCGTGGGAGGGCGTAGGCGACTATGGAGATGAGTCCTTTGCGGCTCCCGACAGTACCGGAACCGCACTGGCGCTCTTTCTTGAGAACAATGATCTGGAAGGAGCGCGGGGTAGCGAAAACGATGTGGGCTTTAACGGTCTTGGCGGTGACCGCTATGTGATCCGCTACAACCTATCGAACAGCACGACAGGAACCGGGCTCTTCTCGACGCACGGCACGGCGTGGGTAGGGCGCGATCGTGGCACTCGGCAGAAGGAAGTTTATCGTAACCAGATCAACTGCTCGATGACAAGCGGTAGCTGCGGCGGCGGCAACTTCCCGAGCGGTACAGGGTATGTTTTTGAGAACACTTTCACCGCTACTGGATCTAGTTTTTTTAACGCAGGCATCCACATGGACGAACCTCGAGCCTGGAGAGCCATATCTATGTGGGGCTTCTGCGCGGGTTCGGGAGCATACGACTTAAACGATGGAACGGTGTATGCCAGCGGGACCATCACCACGGGCGGATCGAACTCGATCACCGACACTAGCCAGTCATGGAGCACGAATCAGTGGGCCGGTGCCGCGACCGCAAATGGATTTCCATATTCTGTCTACGACATGACGCGATCCATCGGCTTCGAGATTGCATCGAATACTTCGGACTCTTTAACGGCTACCTACCCTTTCTTCGGGGCGAAGATGGCGATCGGAGACCGTTACCAGATTCTCCGCTCCACGATTTGCCTGGACCAGCCGGGTCGCGTTAGAGGAACCTACCTTTCAGGGACAAGAGGGCCTAATGGCGGTCCGACCCCAACAGGATGGTCCAGTCAGGTGCTGGAACCCATTTATGAGTTTGCCGACACGCGATCGGGGCATTTTGGCACACCGGTGTATGGGTTCTCCAAGCGTATCCTGCCCAATCGGGATTACTACGCAGAGGTATCGACCTCGGCGCAGTCTTCAGCAACTTCGCCTTTCAACGGCACAACCGGCACCGGCTTCGGCATCTTGGCAAATCGGCCCACGACCTGTGTAGCGGGCGTAGCGTATTGGGCCACCGACCAGGGAAACTGGAACCAGAGCGGCGGCGAGCAGGGCGAGCTTTATATCTGCACGGCGACGAACACCTGGACGATGAGCTATGAGCCATTCACCTACCCGCACCCGCTTACGGTCAGCGACACGGGCAGACAGTCGTCACCCCCAAACTAACGATTCTGAAGTCAATCGGTGTGCCCAAATCGTCCCTACAACAAAGACTCCAGTTTCACGTGGTCGAGTCTGCCGAGCCGAATCGACTGAAAATGTTGCGGAGGACTACGCATGGAGTTAATCGAGCCGCTCACGAGGAGGAAGTGGTATTCGTGAAAATCTCCGTAGTGATTCCAACATACAATCGTCGGACGCAGGTGATTATCGCGATCGACAGCGTGCTCGCGCAGACTCTGCCCGTTGACGAGATCATCGTCGTGGATGATGGCTCGACGGACGACACTTCAGAGTGTGTTTCCAGACGCTACGGCCCGAGCGTCAGGGTGATTAAGCAGGAAAACGCTGGATGCGCGGCAGCGAGAAATAGGGGTATCAGCGAGGCACGCGGGGAGTGGATTGCGTTTTTAGATAGCGATGATGTTTGGCTCCCGACGAAGATCGAGCGCCAGATTGAGGCTATAACCTCGCTTGATGGTGAGTTTGGGGTTTGCTTCACAGATACCTATTTTAGCGGAGACAAAGAAAATAGACTGACGGCCTTCGAAGATGCGGGCTTTCGCGAAGCGCCGCGCCTCGGCGTGCTCGACGAGCCAACTAAGTATATTGTCGCCCAACGAGAACCGTTTTACACCCCGGCTCTTATGATACGAAGGTCCTATTTTGCGGAGATCGGTGAATTTGACGAGAGCCAGTTTATCCGATCAGATACTGACCTCTTTTTTCGGCTAAGCCTTCGGGTAAGGTTCTGTTTTGTGGGGGAGGCACTTGCCGAAGCTGATAGGTCCCCGACGCGATCGCTTGGAATCTGCAATGCTTATGCGATGAGGGATGATCGGGTATTTGACTGCCTGGAGCGAATGTACAGCAAGTGGCTATCGATGCCGGAGGTTGTTGGAAGTGTGTATGAGAAACCAATCCGAGAGTTGCTACGGGAAGCGTACTACAACTCAGCCGAGTGCAAGATTCATCAACTGAGGTTCGGTCCCGCGCTGCGAGAGCTTAGAAACTTGCGGGAGGTTGAGAGCGGGTATGCCTCAATCTTAGGCTGCTTAATGTCGCGCAAGATGAGCAAGCTGCATAGACTAGGGTAAACCCGACCGCCTCATCTCTTGGAAATTCCAGGACCCCGGTCGAAGCCTTGCCAGATTCGGACACGTCTCTAAGGAGCGCTGGAACTAGAACACCCAATGGAAGCAGCGGAAGAAGCAACTGGAGATCGCGCAAACCCAACGGCCGTCTCTCCGCCGCCGCTCCCTCATATCTGTGTCTGCATCTGCACCTATAGGCGCCAGAGGATGCTACGCCGGTTGCTTGAGGAACTGAGCGGTCAGCAAACCGACGACGAATTTACGTTTTCAGCCGTGGTCGTGGACAACGACGCAGCAGAATCGGCGAGAACGGTTATCGAGGAGTTCAAGCGCCAATCTCCGCTCCGGGTCGATTATGATGTTGAGCCTCAGCAGGGTATATCGAGAGCCCGAAACAAGGTTGTCACCAGCGCCAAGGGTGACTACCTGGCGTTCATCGACGACGATGAGTTTCCCGCTCCAGGGTGGCTCATCAAACTTTATGAGGCTTGTCTGACCTACTCCGCGGATGGAGTTTTTGGTCACGTGAAACGGCATTTTGAGGAAGAGCCGCCGACATGGTTGCGCAAAAGCAGCCTCCTTCAACGCCGCTTGAACCTAACCGGCACACCAGTCGATTGGCACGAAGCACCGACCGCCAATGTACTCATCCGGGGAGATCTCGTTCGGGGCGACGGCCAGCCGTTCTGTCCGGAACTCCGGTCCGGCGAGGACCAGGATTTCTTTCGCCGCAAGATGGAGGAGGGGCGGCGGTTTTTCTGGTCGGCTGAGGCAGTCGTATACGAGGCGGTCCCCCGGGGACGGTGGCGACGCTCCTACCACCTGAGGAGAGCACTCCTGCGCGGTTACAGCTCATTCCAAAAGCCGGATTGCGGCGCCGCGAGCATCGGCAAATCGATTGTGGCAGTGCCGCTCTATTTGATCGCGCTCCCCCTCGCCCAGGTTGCCGGCCACCACCGATTCATGACGTTGCTCGTCAAGATGTGCGATCACCTGGGAAAGCTCCTCGCTCTGGTTGGAATTAATCCCATCCGCGGGCACTATGTTTCAGAGTAACGTTCGCATGCTTCCTCTTTTGTGTGAAGGCAATGTCAGAAGTGGCGCGGCCTGATAAGAAGTTGGGGACGCTTGAACTGGACAGCGTTGAAGTCCTGAGATAGGGGCGAAGCAAGTCGAACTGTTAGACCTTCCGGTGACCATTCTCGGAAGACTTGGTCGCATATGTCATCTTGGGATAGCTAAGCTTGATTCGGGGAAAGACACTGAGGCGGATAGCCTTAAAGGACGACAAAAAATACCATCCTCTGCTTGGGCAGGATCATGCCGTGTATGGGCGTAGAAAACCTATTGGCGGCCTTCGAGCAGCTAATTGGAATGGATGGGCTAGTCATAGCTGGCGAGGTGCAAAAGGGGCACGAGAAATACATGGCGGGGCTGAAGCAAACAGTCACCGGTCAACTGGAGCGGGGGCAAATCACCTTGAGGACGGAATTCATTCCAGACGCGGAGGTGGAGTTGCTCCTCAAGGCTGCGAGTGTGCTGGTTCTTCCATATTACGAGATCTTCCAAAGCGGCGTGCTTTTCATGGGGTACGCCTTCGGCCTCCCACTGATCACGACTGATGTCGGTTCGTTCCGAGCAGAGATTGCGGAGGGCAGAACGGGCTATCTATGCAGGCCCGGCGATCCGGCAGACCTGGCCAGGACAATCGAGGCCTACTTCGCGAGCGATCTGTACAGAGATCTCGGAACCACGCGGCAGGACATAAAGAAATACGCCGAAATCCATCACTCCGGGAGTGCGGTAGCGGAGTTGCCCCGGGGTGTGTATATAGCGTTGATAGGGAGAACTCAAGCATGAAACCTCTGGTATCGATTCTCATCCCGGCATACAATGCGGAGCGGTGGGTCTCCGAATCGATTGAGTCGGCAATTGGGCAAACTTGGGACCGCAAGGAGATCATTGTTGTCGATGACGGATCGAAGGATCAGACCATGGCGGTTGCGCGGCGGTTCGAATCGGATGGCGTGAAGGTCTATGCCCAGGCGAATCAGGGCGCTGCTGCGGCAAGGAATAAGGCATTTTCGCTTTGCAGCGGGGACTACATTCAATGGCTGGATGCTGATGATCTCATCGCCCCTGATAAAATCGCGCGGCAGATGCACGCCCTGGGTGATTCACCAAATAGGAGAGTGCTTGTTTCTGGAGAATGGGGCAAATTCATCTACCGGTCTGCGCGAGCAAAGTTCGTTCCGACTGTGCTGTGGACTGATCTGCCTAAAGTTGAATGGCTCATAAGAAAGATGGGCCAGAATTTGTATATGCAAACTGCCACGTGGCTTGTGAGCAGAGAGTTGACTGAAGCTGCCGGGCAATGGAACACAAGGATATTGGGAGACGATGACGGCGAGTATTTTTGTCGCGTGCTGCTGGCAAGCGAAGGCGTTCGATTTGTTCCCGGGGCGAGGGTCTACTATCGAGACGCGGGGGCCAGCAGCCTAAGTTATATCGGGGCGTCGGACAAAAAGCGGGACGCGCAGTGGCTTTCGATGAAGCTGCATATTGGCTATCTCCGGTCGCTGGAGGATAGTGAAAGAACCCGAGGCGCGTGTGTGACATTCCTGCAAAACTGGATGGGTAGCTTCTACCCGGAAAGGCTCGATCTCTTCGGGCAGGCCGAAGAGATGGCGAGGAGTATGGGCGGACGCCTTGAAAGACCGCGCTTCTCCTGGAAGTACTCCTGGATCGAGGCTCTATTTGGTTGGCGCTTGGCAAGGCGTGCCCAAGTGTCGCTCCCAAATCTCAAGTGGTCATTAGTGAGGCGTTGGGACAAGACACTGTTTCGCGTCGGGAGACGAAAGCATGCGGACCCGTCTGGGATGGGATAGCTTCGTGCTATAGGTGTGTTGTTCGCAGGCTGCTATGCTTGAAGGGTGTGACTAAGAGTTTGAAAGATCGACCGGGCTATAGAGTCTAACTCTGCTTGATAGACTGGCCTTATAGGCGCTCATGACCATTTCTAAAGCCAAGACATTTCGCAACATTATCTACACCAGCTTTGGTAAAGGGTTGACCCTGCTTTGCGTGGCCGTGACAAGCATGGTTGTCGCCAGGAACCTCACGCCTGCCGACTACGGAGTGCTTGGATTTGCATATATCATTATCGGCTTCCTGAGCCAATTTGGTGACATGGGTGTGGGCAAAGCGGTGATTCGCCGACCGCAACTGCACCCGCGAGACCTTCAGACGGCATTTACGTTGAAAATTGTTCTCAGCGTTGGCGCATTTCTAGCGGCTTTGTTTATCGCCCCATTCGCACGGCATCTTTTTAATCATCCGGCAACTGGCAATGTGATCCGAGTGTTGGCGCTGAACTTTCTGGTGAGCACGTTGGGGTTCATGCCGCAGGTTGTGTTGACCCGGGAAATGAATTACAGGGCATTGGTCGTTCCGGGGGTGGTTAGCGCAGCGGTGCAATGCATTCTGGCGGTAACACTTGTTTTCCATGGGTGGAGTTACTGGGCGGTAATCATCGCTAATGTTGGCGCAACGCTTGCCAGCGGAATTGTCCTCCAACTCACAAAGAGACTTCCTTTCCGCTTGTGTTTCGATTGGCCAGACGCACGTGAGTTTCTTCGGTTTGGTATTCCTTTGTTCGGAACCGGTGTTTTGGTGTTTGTGATCTTCAATCTAGACAACTTTCTCGTCGGGGCGTCCATGGGGAGTACCCAGCTTGGCTACTATGCGCTGGCCTTTACTTGGGGCAGCTTCATTTGTGGGCTACTGTCCGATACGGTAAACAATGTGCTTTTCCCGGCCTTTTCGGCAATTCAACATGACCCGGCCGCGGTTCGTCGCTGGTATCTCAAAACGGTCGACTTAGTAGCGTTTATCGCGGTAGTCGCCAACGCCACACTACTTGCCAATGCGCACCCCTTCTTAGTGACCTTCCTCGGCAAAGGCAGCGGCAAATGGCTGCCCGCAACGATGGCTCTTAGGATTCTCTGCGTGTACGGCATTGTGCGGGCGGTAACCGAACCTGTGGGGCCCTGCCTCATGGCTAGAGGACGAACTAAGACAATGCTGCATGCCAATATGCTTGCTGGAGCCCTCGAGTTAGTTTTGCTGGTGCTCGCATTGCGATCGGGACGAATTGAGATGGTTGCCGCCGCTGTGCTCATAGCCTATGCCTCACAGGCTATGGTGTACTTGCCCTCCCTACGAAGAGAATTCTCAGTCGGATTTCAAGACGTTATCGCCAAAATCTGGCCGGTCCTCCCGGCTCTTGGCGCGGCCTGGATGACCACCCTTTTGCTGCCCAGTTCGTTCGGGAGCACGTTCTTTGGCTTGGGCATTAGGGGATTGTTTACCGCCGCAATCGTCGCGCTGACACATGGGCTCTTTAGCCGATTTCGCTGTTTCCATGAAGCGGGCGGGATGATCTCGAAAAATCTCACTCGCGAGGCACAGCTATCATGACGGAATACACAGGGAAGCTTGGGTACGCAACAAAACCAACCGCCTACTTCCAGAGCCCACGGCCCGAAATGTTGGCCTTCGTGCCCGCTCATTGCCGGCGAATTCTGGACGTTGGATGCGCTGAAGGGGCGTTCGGCGAATCGCTTAAGAGGGCCCGAGGGGTTGAGGTCAGGGGGTTGAGCCAACGAAGACCGCAGCTGCAACTGCAATGAGCAAGCTCGATAGGGTTATCGTGGGCGAATTTAGCCCGGAGATCGATTTGCCCGCAGGGGCGTTTGACTGCATTCTTTTCAACGATGTGCTCGAGCATATGCTTGTTCCGGAGATGGCTTTGCGCTATGCGCGGGGTCTGCTAGCGCCTGGGGGCGTCATTGTTGCGTCGATCCCCAACATACGGAGCTTTCCGATAATCTGGGAGCTTATATTCCATGCTCGTTGGGAGTATCGAGATTCCGGTGTCCTTGACAGAACACACCTCCGCTTCTTTACCAAATCCAGCATTGTGAACATGTTCGAGCGCGAGGGGTTTGCATTGGATTCTGTCTGCGGCATTAGTACTAATTCGGCAACCACGTACACGAGTAGACGTTTGCGGAGGGCGTACGAGGTAGTAAACGCGCTTTTCCTTGGGAAGTTCGACGATATGAAGTTTGTGCAGTTTGCGGTTGTAGCCAGACCGGCGGTCTGACTCGAGAGTGATAAGAGAACGAACGGGGAAAGAAGCATACATGAGTCTGCCTTTCCTTGAGAAAGAGAACCGGTTTCAGGAGTAATCATCAGGTGAATGAGAAGCCAGACACTGCCACTCACAGTATCCTTGCGTCTAACCCGAAACTCTCGTTCGAGCGATTTCACTGGGTGACGAGTTTGCATATTCCGCACTTCTTTAAGCAAGCGCTTCCACGGCCATTTCTTAATACGCTGCGCGAGTTAAGAAGGCTAATCTTGACGCGCAACGTCCCGGGCCACACTTTGTTTGAGCAGTCGCTCGAAGACGCCGCGGCGAGCGCATTTCTTTCCATAATCGTTCCGATCCACGATTCACCGGAGGTCACGAGACGCTGTCTAGTTAGTTTAGAGAAATATGCTCCAAAGGCGGAGATCGTTCTTATCGATGACGGATCTAGGCTCGTGAAGACCCGGAACTTAATACTGGACTTCGTCAGGCGGAACGCCTGGAAGAGCGTTCATCATGATAAGCCTCTCGGACATAGTGTTGCTTGTGAGGTAGGTGCTAAGCTGGCTAATCGTCCTTATCTTTGCCTTTTGAACTCGGACACGGTGGTCACACCTTGGTGCTGGCGGTTAGTCAACGAAGTATTTGAGCAAGATCAATCAATTGCGGTTGCTGGGCCCTCAACGAGCTTTGCTGGGACGTCCCAAATGTTGCCGCTGCCAAGCTATTTGCGCTCCAACTGGAATGAAGGCCAGATATGCGAGTTTGCGAAGTTATTGGCAATCGAACGCCCTCGGCCCATTGTTGAGGATCTGACTTGGGTTTCTGGATTCGCCTTTTTTATAAGACGGAGTCTCTGGGAACAGCTTGACGGCTTCGACCGAAGTCTCCCGGACTATGGCAATGAACGGGAGCTATGTAAACGTGTAGCAGCAAAGGGTTTTCGGAGGGTTTGGGTTCGTAACGCCTATATTCACCACCTCGGTCAGGAGAGCTATAACGCAGCGATTGGCGACGAGGCCGTTCACGCACGAATTCAAGCTGCAAGAATCTATATTAGACAAAAGCATGGCTCGTCGGATCTATAGGTTCGTTGCGCGGCAAAAGTTCTCTTATGGTGGAAAATTCTAATGTCGAATCCTACATGCGGCAGCTCTTTGCACCGGCTGTCCTTCGTGATCGTTTATTCGAGCAATGTGGAAGAAGCCTGGCCTGCACGACATGTGCGGCACCGGCAGTTTACGCAATGGGTTGGGGAAAACCAAGCGGAATGGCGGTTACGCTCCACTCTCAAGAACGAGTATCCCTACGACCCCGGCGATGTCGAGCAGACATCATTCGCTGAATTTTATGTTTTTGCGAGACGCTAACCGATGCGATCGACGCTAGGTGACGAAATAAATCTAAATGATTTGTTGGGTCGAATTCCCGACTCGGACTTTTCTTTGGCGAAGACGTCCGGTTTTCTCAAGGCCATGTGAAATTGAGGCAAATGTGAGAGTCAGCGTTTTCGGATTAGGGTACGTCGGAACGGTCTCGGCGGGGTGTCTCTCCCAGGATGGACATGAAGTAATTGGCGTTGATCCAGTTCAGACAAAGATCGATCTCATCAACAGAGGCGAATCACCCATCATTGAGGCGGAGATTAGGGAGATTATCGCGGGCGCTGTCGAATTTGGCGGGTTGCGCGCGACCCAAGATTCCGGCTACGCGATACAACATACGGACTTGTCCTTCGTTTGCGTAGGCACACCGAGCCAGGCAAACGGCAATCTAGACCTGAGGTTCATCCGGCGAATTTGCGAGCAGATTGGGGAGGCCCTGAAGAGCAAGTCAGCGCGCCACACGGTGGTCATCCGCAGTACGATTTTGCCGGGTACGATGAAGAAGGTCGTGATTCCTACGTTGGAGGAGTTCTCTGGGAAGAAGGCGGGAGCTGACTTTGGGGTGTGCAGCAACCCGGAGTTTTTGCGCGAGGGCTCGGCGGTTAAGGACTTCCGCTCTCCGCCGAAGACGGTGATCGGCGAGTTGGATGAAGCGAGCGGTGAAATCCTATTTGAGCTGTACTCAAAGATCGAGGCGCCGCTCATCAGGACAGATCTAGAGACAGCGGAGATGATCAAGTACGTGGATAACAGTTGGCATGCCCTGAAGATCGGCTTTGCTAATGAGATCGGCAATATGTGCAAATCGTCGGGCATCGATTCCCATGTGGTGATGAACATATTCTGCCAGGATCGCAAGCTAAACATCTCGCCTGCCTATCTGCAGCCCGGGTTCGCATTCGGAGGATCATGCCTTCCCAAAGACCTCCGAGCCTTGTCCTATCTCGCTAAAACACACGACCTCCAGTTGCCCATTCTGAATTCAATTCTGGCGAGCAATGAGATGCAAGTGGTCCGCGGCCTGGAGCTTGTCACTGAAAAGGGACAAGCGCGCGTTGGCATTCTGGGCTTCAGCTTTAAGGCTGGGACAGACGACTTGCGCGAGAGCCCCGTGATCGAGCTCATCGAGCGACTCATTGGCAAAGGGTATGACCTGCGGATTTACGACAAAAACGTAAACATTGCTAGCCTGGTCGGCGCCAACCGGGACTTTATTCTCAACCATATCCCGCACATATCGCGGCTCATGGTTCCAAGCATTGAAGCGGTGCTGGAGCACGCGCAAACAGTCGTCATCGGCACCAAAGACCCAGAGTTTGAGGGAGTGTTTGAACGCCTTCATGACGATCAGCGGCTGGTCGATTTTGTGCGCATCTGCAGTCAAAGGAGCGGGAATGGCAAGTACGACGGAATTTGTTGGTAAAGGGTCCGCGACCCGGATCGCAAGCAGCGTTGCAATGGAGGAGATTCATGATTCCATCCAGCGTCTGGCCACATGGTCGGAGAAGAATGACTACCGGGGATATGACACCTTTGATGGTCTCAACGCAAGATTTGTACGCCCGCTTACGTTCGAAAACAAGTTCCTACGGACCGTTCTGCAACAGGGGGTTCGGCGCTTTCCTGTGAATCTGCGTCCTTTGCTTGGAGTTGAAAAAGGAGAGTCAACCAAGGCGATGGGCTTTTACGCGCGGGGTTTCATTCGCCTGCACGCAGCGACCGGCGACCAAGTGTGGGCTGACAGGGCTGAGGGGGCTCTGCAATGGCTCATCAACCATCAGACTCCCGGATATTCGGGAGCCTGCTGGGGCAATCACTTCGATTATCAGTCGCGCTCCTTCTACCTTGCCAAGGGCGTTCCGACGATTGTGTGGTCGTCGCTGATTGGCCATGCATTTCTAGACGGATACGACCATTTCCAAAAGGGTGAGTACCTGCAGATCGCGAACAGCATCAGCGAGCACATAGTACGCGATCTTAACATCCATCCAGACGGGGATGGCGCCTGCATCAACTATATCCCGGGCTCGGATTGCTTAGTCCATAATGCAAATACGCTTGGCGGCGGCTTTCTTGCTCGGACCTATTCCTACACGAACAATGAATCCTACCGATCCGTGGCCCAGAATGCGATGCAGTATACCGCGCAGCATCAACGCCCCGACGGGTCATGGTACTACGGCGAGAAGACAAATCTGCATTGGGTTGACAACTTCCATACAGGGTATGTGCTGGATTGTTTCAAGCACTACGTGGAGAGCACTGGAGACCATCGCTTTGACGAGAATCTGGAACGTGGATACGAGTTCTGGAAGGCGACTTTCTTCCTGGCGGATGGCACGCCGAGATACTACGATCAAAAGACCTTGCCGGTGGATATTCAGTGTTGTTCACAGGCGATCGATACTCTGGTCTTCTTTTCTGATCGGGATCCTGAGGCCCTACCGCTCGCGCTAAAGGTGGCGCAATGGACGATCAAGAATATGCAAGATCGAACGGGCTATTTCTACTACCGCCGTTATTCGCGATGGCTCGTCAACAAGACCCCAACACTGCACTGGGGACAGGCGACCATGCTGTGCGCCGTCGCGGGACTTTACAAATCTCTGTCGGCGTCAGGATCTCAAGCGTGAAGAGAAAGGTACTCATCATCGTAGAGAATCTTCCGGTTCCATTTGATGGTCGCGTTTGGAAGGAGGCGACGTCGCTCTACCAGAATGGCTACGAGGTGGCGGTCCTTTGCCCTAAGGGTAAAGGCTACGAGCAGGGCTACGAGCTTCTTGACGGAGTACATATTTACCGCCACCCCATGCCACCGGAAAGAGATGGCCGCCTGGGCTATGTCTGGGAATTCTTCTGCGCTCTATTCTGGGAGGTCGTGTTTTCATGGTGGATTTATCTACGGCGTGGGTTCCAGGTAATTCAAGGCTGCAACCCTCCCGATGACATTTTCATGGTAGCTATACCTTTCAAACTCTTTGGGGTGAAGTACATCTTCGATCATCACGATGTGTGCCCCGAGCTATATTTGTCTAAGTATGGGAGGAGAGGGTCCTTTTACAGAGCACAAGTGTTTCTAGAGAGAATGACTTACCGTTGCGCCGATGTGGTGATGGCCACGAACAGCAGCTACAAGAACCTCGCGATCACAAGAGGAGGGCACAATGCTGCGGACGTGTTTGTTGTCCGAAATGGCCCTGATTTGGAGACTTTCAAAGAGGTTCCTGCAGAGCCCGCTCTGAAGTACGGAAAGCCCTACCTTGTCGGGTATGTAGGGAACATGAACGTTCAAGAAGGCTTGGACATCCTATTGGATGTGGCGCAGCATATCAACAATTCTGGCCGTCACGACATTCACTTCACTTGTATTGGCGGAGGGCCTGGTTTGGATCATTTAAAACAGGTTTCGAAGGAAAAGGGTCTTGACGCCATAGTCAACTTTACTGGCCGAGTTCCATTCCGGCAGTTGTTAGAAATCCTCTCCACAGCGGATGTTTGTGTCAATCCCGACAAGCCCTGCGAAATGAACGACATCTCAACCATGATCAAGATTATGGAATACATGGCCTTGAAGAAGCCAATTGTGCAATTCGATCTGAGGGAAGGCCGGTGCAGCGCTGGGGAGGCCTCCTTATATGCCGACAAGGAGAACATGGTTGTCGATTTTGCTGACAAGATAGTGTGGTTGCTTGAACATCCCGAAGAGCGGAAGAGAAGAGGCGAGATTGGGCGGATGCGAGTCGAATCTGAACTAGCGTGGGAATTCAGTGTACGAGAGATGCTGGCAGCGTACGAGCGGGCATTTCGCAAACGGGGACACCACTTGTTAGTTCCCAAGCTCCGGGGCTCTGGGACTGACGATTAGGGTTTCTGGGTGGCGGTCCTGACAAAGGAACCACCGAATATGCACTTTGCGAACTTCGCCAGTTATAGAACTTTCGGCCGCGAGAGAATGCAGCGAGCGAGGTTGGAGATTCCGCCGTGCTTAAGTCGTCCCGGGTTGCTGTACTGGGGGAATGCAGCTTGAATGCAACCTTATACTTTTGACCCGCGACAGGACAGCCGTTGGGCTGACTTTGTTGCCTCCGATCCCCAAGCGTCTGTCTTTCATCAACTGGGCTGGCTCAAAGCTCTCGCTGGAACCTACGGCTATCGCCCCTTGGTGCTAACCAGCGCGACGCCTGGAGAGGCGCTATCCGACGGGATTGTCTTCTGCGAGGTAGACAGCTGGATCACTGGGAAGCGGCTGGTTTCGCTGCCGTTTGCGGATCATGCACAGCCGTTGGCGGATAACGGTGTAGGCGCTTCTCAACTGTCAGAGTGGATGCGGACACAGTGCGATGAGCAGAACTGGAAGTATTTTGAACTTCGTCCTCTCTGTTGGAAGATGCGGCCTGAGAGCGCCTTTACGGCAAGCCAATCGTTTTGGTTTCATACACTCAGCCTGGAGCCGTCGACAGAGCAGCTTTTTCGGGGCCTGCACAAGAGTTGTATTCAGCGTCGAATCCGGCGGGCCGAGCATGAGCAGCTCTCCTATGAGAGAGGTCATTCAGAGGAACTGATCAACGATTTCTACCGCCTGCAGTTGATCACACGCAGGCGGCATGGGCTTCTGCCTCAGCCGCGGGCATGGTTTCAGAACCTCATCGCTTGCATGAGCCCGAACGTCGATATTCGACTGGCACGGAAGGATGGCAAGCCTATTGCCTCAATCCTCACGCTGAGCCACCGGGGGACGGTGGTCTACAAGTATGGCTGCTCCGATGAACGCTTCCACCACTTAGGCGCTATGCCTTTCCTGTTTTGGAAGTTGATTGAGGAGAGCAAGGAGGCCGGAGCCGAGCAGATTGACTTCGGGCGGACCGACCTCGACAACGCTGGCCTGATTGAGTTCAAGGATCGGCTAGGCGCTACGCGCAGGCAGATCACTTACCTTCGTTATCCCCGGAGTTCTCAAGAGCGCGGCGCAGTTGCGAAATACCTGCCTTGGATGCGGCACATCTTTTCGGTTTTGCCAGACCCGCTCTCGTCTTTGGCGGGTCGAGCCCTTTATCGGCATATAGGCTAGTGACAGCATTCATTCAATCAATGACGAATTGCAGTTCAAATGGTCGCAGAAGGCGATTGAATCTGGGGCAGCTTTTGGGAAGAGTGTGAAAGGTGCATCGTGCACACTGAATTCGATTCCGTAGCGAAGACCGCGACGGTAGTTACGCTTGCGCTTGCTCACGCTTTGCGAGATCGCTATCGTTGCCCGGAGAAGTTCCTGGAGTTTTGTGTCGCCGAAGGACTATCCGCGGAAGCTGAATATTTTCAATTCGGCCCTGGCGTAATCTGTTACGGTCGCCATCTCAAGGGTCATCAAGAATATGGAATCCCTTCCCGAATTGTCGATTTAGTCTCGAGCGTAGTACTGGATGGAACGCGCGTTATGCTGCCATTTGATCCAGATGGGGTTGTCGACAATCTTCGATTTGAACGCTACGCTGAGGCTCGACCTGGTGGAATTGATCGTCTACTGAAGGGAATCTATTACCGGGTCCGGCCGTTTACCAGTCGCTGGCTGCGTAAGTACATTCAGAGGCTACGTGCCGGGAATTGGCGTCAGAAGCAATTTCCCCGTTGGCCCGTGGACACCTCGGTTGAGGACATTTGCGAAAAGCTCCTGGCACTATCAATTGAAGCGAGCGGCGTGGACGGGATTCCATTCGTTTGGTTTTGGCCGGACGGTGCCCGCGGTTGCGTCTCGATGACGCACGATGTTGAGACAGATGCGGGCAGGGACTTCTGCGAGCGGCTGATGGAGATTGATGATTCCTATGGGATCAAGTCATCCTTCCAAATTGTTCCCGAAAAGCGATATCTGGTATCCCAGGAATTCTTGAGAGGAATCCGAGACCGTGGGTTTGAAGTTTGCGTCCAGGACTTAAATCATGATGGTCGGCTTTTCGATGAGCGTGAGGAGTTTCTGCGGCGGGTTGCCCGGATTAACAGCTACGGCAGGGAGTATGGGGCGAAAGGGTATCGCTCAGCGGTGCTCTATCGCAAGCCAGAGTGGTATAAGGATCTGGAGTTTTCCTACGACATGTCGTTTCCGAATGTTGCGCACCTTGACCCGCAGCCGGGTGGCTGTTGCACAGTTATGCCTTATTTCATCGGAGATATTCTCGAACTGCCGCTGACCACTGTTCAGGATTACACGCTGTTTTACCTTCTGAATCAGCGTTCGATTGATCTGTGGAAGCAACAAATTGAGCTGATCCTTGCGAAGAATGGGCTGGTCAGCTTTATCGTTCATCCGGACTACATTCAGGAGCCCGAGCATCTTGCCGTTTACCGGCAGTTGCTTGCGCATTTGACTGAGATTCGAGAACCGAGGAACCTGTGGTTCGCGCTTCCTGGCGAGATCGATACATGGTGGCGAGCGAGGAGCAAGATGTCGGTCGTAAAGGATGGCGATGGGTGGCGGATTGAGGGCGACGGGGCCGAGCGGGCCGTCCTGGCATTCGCCAGGTTAGCGGATGGTCAGCTCGTTTATGAACTCGCGACAGAGTTACGGGCTGCAATGCCGACTTAACGGTCGCTAGCTTAAGGCCTCTCAACGCGGCTAACGCCGAAGCAGCCAGGTGCTCCGATTGAGAGCGAAGCGACGAATCGATTGGATGATGTTTCAAGAACGCAGGATGCGATGACGACGTTGACAAAGCAGCAAGTTGGTTTGGCCTCACTGTTGGCAGTCTCCACCGCAGTTGGCTGGCGTCCCTTGGTTAGCACGTTTGCACTTGCGCTGCGAGACGATAACTTCACTTATGTTCTGTTGATTGCCCCGATCTGTGTTGCGATGGTCATTCTCGATTGGCGGCCTATCCTTAGAGTGGCTGCGCCGGGTGTTGCGGCCGGGACAACACTGTTGGTTGTAGCGGTGTTGATTGCGCTGTCTTCCCTTGGCTGGTCGACGTCGGTTGCGCCGGATGTTCGGCTCTCAATCATGATGTTCGCGCTGGTGTTGTCATGGTGGGGGGCGTGGCTGCTCTGCTTTGGCTATCGAGCAGCGCGATGCGCGCTGTTCCCACTTTGCTTCGCGTTTGCGCTGGTGCCGCTTCCTCACGTTGTCATGAACGAGATCATAGTGCTGTTGCAGCAGGGATCAGCCTGGTCGGCTAATCTGATGTTTACGGCGTTCGGCGTCCCCGTCACACGAGATGGCGTTTTTCTAACCATCCCAGGGCTAACGCTTCAGGTCGCGCAAGAGTGCAGCAGTATCCGATCGAGTTCGATGTTGCTGGTCACCACAATAGTGTTGGCACAGCTTGTGCTCCGCACACCATGGAGAAAGGCGTTGCTGATCGCCGTTGCCGTCCCCCTGTCCATCGCCAAGAACGGGCTGCGCATTTTTAGTATTGCGATGCTGGGGACTCGAGTGGACCCGGTATACATCACGGGTAGGTTTCATCATCAGGGTGGCATTATCTTCTTTGCGATTGCGTTGATCGCCATCTTCGCTTTGCTGTGGTTTCTGAGGAAGAGAGAAGCTGCGCTGGAGGCGATGGAGCTACAACTAAAGCCAAACCAAGCATGAAGGATATTTCCTTATGGGTGAAGGCGAAGCGGGTGCCACGGATGATTTCGCTTTTCTTGGCGCCAGCCGTTTTCCAAAATGAACGAAGTGAGGAGTTTGAGTCATGAACTCAATCTCAATCAACTGCTTCACAGGGGGAATGTGTGGACACTGTCTCATTGAGTAGGACCGCTGAAATCAAGCGTAGAATCGAGAACCGGGAAGCGCGGATCGGGATCGTCGGGATGGGGTATGTGGGCCTGCCGCTGGCGTTGTTGTTCAGCGAGGAACGCTTCGCTATCACTGGGTTTGACATTGATCAGCGGAAGGTCGAGACGCTCAACAAGGGCGGCTCCTATATCGTCCGAATTCCGGGGACGGAGATCCAGTTGGCGCAGAAGGCCGGCTTCAAGGCGACGGCGGACTACGGACAGATTGGTCAGATGGATGTCGTCATCATCTGCGTGCCGACTCCGCTGAACGAGTTTCATGAACCGGATCTCAGTTTCATTACCGGCACTGTGACGAGCATTGCGCCGTTCCTGAGAGAGGGGCAATTGATCATTCTGGAAAGCACGACCTATCCCGGCACGACAGAGGAAGTGGTTGTGCCGCTGCTGGAGAAGGGCAATCCGGGCGGCCTCCGTGTTGCGAGGGATGGAGAGAGCCGGGGATTCTACGTCGCGTTTTCTCCTGAGCGGGAAGATCCGGGCAACGACTCTGTCGCGAGACGGGATATTCCGAAGGTCGTGGGCGGATGCGGGCCGATTGCACTTGAGCTGGCGTCGGCCGTTTACGGGACCATCTTCAATCGCACAGTTCCAGTGTCATCCCCTGCTGTTGCAGAGATGACCAAGCTGCTCGAGAACATTTATCGCTGCGTGAACATCGCGCTGGTGAATGAGTTGAAGCAGCTCTGCATGCGCATGGGCATCGACATCTTTGAAGTGATCGATGCGGCAAGGACCAAGCCATTCGGGTTTCAGGCGTTCTATCCAGGGCCTGGCCTGGGCGGACACTGCATCCCGATTGATCCGTTCTATCTATCCTGGAAGGCCAAGCAGTTTGACTTCCATACACGGTTTATCGAGCTGGCCGGCCAGGTGAATTTGGCCATGCCTTACTTTGTGGTTGAGAACGTGATGGAGGCGATGAGCCAGCACGGCAAGGCGCTGCACGGCTCTCGGATACTTGTGCTGGGCATGGCGTATAAGCGCGACATCGACGATCTTCGCGAGTCACCCTCGCTCACCATTATTGAATTGCTGCAGAAGCGAGGAGCTGAGGTCGCTTACAACGATCCGTTCTTTGCATCGGTCGGCCAAGGGCGCAAGTACGCTCTCAATATGACGAATACGCCACTCGATCAGATTCCAGATTTCGACTGCGTCGTCATTGTGACGGATCACTCGCAGTACGATTACGCAGAGATCGTGAGCAAGGCGAAGCTGGTTGTGGACACACGGAACGCGACAAAGGGAATCGAGAGCCCCAAGATCGTGAGGTGCTGATGACCAGAGTTTGCGCTATGCCGTTTGAGCGCCGTTGCAGGGGGAGGCGGAATAGTCTGCTCTGCAGATAGCAGCTTTTTCAAGTCGAATACTTCATCGATCAAAAGGGCAGGACTCGGAAACGGGTTCTGCCCTTCGTTCGTACAGGGCAGATTCCGGAGATCAGAACCGAGCGATTGGAGGTGCGAAAATGGGCTAGGGTTCTCCGCCGTGGCCGATCGGACGGGAGTGCTTCTTGAATTGTCGGGCAGATCGAAGAATTCTCACAGCTTTGGGATGCGGCGCGCAGCGTAGCTGGACATTGCCTGCGGGAGTGGTGAGAATTGCAGACGAGCGTCAATTTAACGTAGCCAGTTGTGAAGCAGCGAGAGACCTGGCGCGGCGGTGGCAGGAGCCAGCATGAGAGCACGTTTTTCTTTCGGCAAGCGCGGCATCGATGTGGTGGTTCCCGATTCGTTTCAGACGCAGGTGGTTCACAGCCGGACCGGCGACGCACTTGAGGACGAATCGGCGGCGCTCGGCCATGCGCTGGATAGCCCGATTGGGTGCGGGTCGTTGAAGGAACTTGCACTTGGGAAGAAGACGGCAGCGATCTCAGTGTGCGATATCACCAGGCCCGCTCCGAATCGCGTGACGCTGCCGCCGGTGCTTGAGCGACTTCATGCCGCGGGTATTCCTGCCGAGGGCGTGATGATTCTGATTGCCACCGGGCTGCATCGTGGAGCAACCGAGGAGGAGATCGACACGATTGTCGGGCCGGAGATTTCGGCGAAGTACAAGATCGTGAGCCACGACGCGAAGGCGCTGAGCGAGCATCGGTACCTGGGAGCGACTGGCCGTGGCACGCCGGTCTACATCGACGAGCGGTTTATGGCGGCCGATCTGCACATCACGCTTGGCTTTATTGAGCAGCACCTGATGCTGGGCTTCAGCGGAGGGCGCAAGCTGATTGCGCCGGGACTGGCAGCGCAGGAGACCATCAAGGTGATTCACTCGCCGAGGTTCATGCGCGAGCCGATGGCGACGGAAGGGTCAATCGCAAACAACCCGCTGCACGCGGAGCTGCTGGAGATTGCGCGGATGGCGCGGCACGATTTTGCGCTGGATGTGACGCTCACGCAGGACCGGCATATCTCAGGGGTGTTTGCGGGCGAGCCGGTGAAGGCGCATGCGGCCGGTGTTGCATTTGTGGAGCAGAGCTGCCTGGAGCGGCTTGATGAGCAGGTAGACGCGGTGATTACGAGCGCGGCCGGGTATCCGCTGGACCTGACGTTCTACCAGATTGTGAAGGGCCTGACTGCGGCGGCGCACGTGGTGAAGCCGGGCGGCCGGATCCTGACAATCGCGCAATGCGCTGAGGGCGTGGGCTCGCCGGAGTTTGCGCGCAAGCTGGCGGCGATGAAGGACTTCAAAAGCATTCTTGAGGAGCTGAAGAATGCGCCTGTCGAAGTGGACCAGTGGCAACTGGAGAAGCTGGCGCTTACGGGAGAGAAGTACGAGATATTTTTCTATACGCCGGGCGTGACGACGGGACAACTGGGCACGCTGGGTGAGAGATCGTTCAAATCGATTGACGAAGCAGTGATGGCGACACTGGCCGGGTTGCCGGAGAACGCAACGGTAGCGATGATTCCCGAGGGGCCGTACACCTTTGTGCGGGCCGAGGAGCCGGTAGGCGCGGTGTAAGCGGAATTGCTGCACGCGAAAAGAAGGAGTGAAGCGGTGGCATCCTCGGTAGCAGTTGCAGAGACTCGTACCACGCGGACAGAAGACCTGCTCAGCGCCGAGGAGATCGGGCGGCAGTTGTGCGCGCTGGTCGATCCCTCCCAGGTGCTCACGCGGCCCATCGATCGCATCGCCTTCGCATCGGATGCAAGCCTTTACCGGTTGGTCCCGCGCGCGGTGGTGCAGCCGGCCACGCTCGATGACGTGCACAAGCTTTTTTCGTACAGCAGGGAGAAGAAGGTTCCGTTGACGTTTCGCGCGGGTGGGACGAGTTTATCGGGCCAGGCAATTACAGACGGAATCCTGGTGGACGTGGGGCGCTACTGGCGCGGCGCAAAGGTGGAAGAGAACGGCAAGCTGTTGCGGGTGCAGCCGGGGCTGATTGGGCAACAGGCTAACCAGATGCTGAAGCTTTACGGGGCGAAGATCGGGCCTGACCCAGCATCGATCAGCGCGGCGCGGCTGGGTGGAATTCTCTCGAATAATTCGAGTGGGATGTGTTGCGGCGTGGTGCAGAACGCGTATCACACGCTGCGCTCGATGACCTTCATGTTGCCCTCGGGCACGGTGATCGATACTGCCGCGGCGGATGCGGATGCGCGGTTCAGGGCGAGCGAGCCGGAGTTGGCGGCAGGGCTGCTTGAGCTGAAACGCGAGCTTGAGGGGAACGCGGCCGTTGCAGGGCGGATCCGTTCGAAGTACAAGATGAAGAACACCACCGGCTATTCGCTGAATGCGTTTCTCGATTTTGCGACGCCGGTGGAGATATTCAGCCATTTGCTGATCGGGGCAGAGGGAACGCTGGCATTTATTGCAGAGGCGGTGCTGGAGACGGTTCCCGACCTGCCGGTGAAGTACACCGGGCTGTTGCTTTTCCCCAGCATTCATGCGGCTTGCGAGGCGATTGTGCCATTGCGCGAGGCGGGAGCGGCGGCGCTGGAGTTGATGGATCGCGCATCGATGCGGTCGGTGGAAGACAAGCCGGGGATGCCGGCGCAGATTCAAGGATTGCCGGAGGGAGCGGCGAGCCTGCTGGTGGAATTTCAGGCGGCGTATGTGGCGGCGGCCAATGAGAACGCGGCCAAGGCGCAGGCGGCGGTGAAGGGATTGGACCTGCTGGGGGAACCGTTCTTCACCACCGATTCGGTGGAGCAAGAAAAACTTTGGAATATCCGCAAGGGCATGTTCCCGTCGGTTGGGGCGGTGCGCAGGAGCGGCACGACGGTGATCATCGAGGATGTGGTGTTTCCGCTGGAACACCTTGCGGATGCGGCCGTTGACCTGATTCATTTGTTTGAGAAACACGGATACACGAACGCCATCATTTTCGGTCATGCCAAGGACGGCAACCTTCACTTTGTGATTACGCAGGGCTTCAACACTGAAGCCGAGACGGCGCAGTACCAGGCGTTTACCGATGACATGGTGAATCTAGTAGTCGCGAAGTACGATGGCGCGCTGAAGGCGGAGCACGGCACGGGCCGCAACATGGCGCCGTTTGTTGAGACCGAGTGGGGCCCTGACGCTTACGCGGTGATGCAGCGGTTGAAGCAGTTGGCCGACCCAGATAACCTGCTCAATCCTGGCGTGATCATCAATCCCGATCCACAGGCGCACATGGCCGACCTGAAGAGGATGCCGGTGGTGGAAGCGGAGGTGGACAAGTGCATCGAGTGCGGCTATTGCGAGCCGAAGTGCCCGAGCCGCGACCTGACGCTGACGCCGCGGCAGCGCATCGTGGTGCGGCGCGAGATGCAGCGGTTGAAGGATAGTGGTGCGAGCGCGGCGTACGACGCGTTGAATCGCGATTTCCCTTACATGGTGCTGGATACGTGCGCGGTGGATGGTCTTTGCGCGACCGCGTGCCCTGTGTCGATTGATACCGGCAAGCTGACAAAACGGTTCAGGCATTTGCGGCACACGGAGATTGCGAATCGCATCGCGCTGGTGGCGGCAAACAATTTTGGATTGATGGAGGTGGGCGCGCGCTTTGCAATGGGCGCGGGCCATTTGACTCAGAAGATGTTTGGCCTTGGATTCATGCGCGGCATTACCGGCGTTCTCGACAAGGCATCGCGGGCTTTGATGGATGAGGCGTTCTGGAAGTGGTCCGCGGAGATGCCACGGCCGCAGCGCGGCGCGGTGCCGGTGCGGGCAGTTGCCCAGGCCGATGCCGTGTATTTTCCGGCGTGCATATCGCGCATCATGGGCGCGCTGCCCGGCGAGCAGCAGGAGACTTCGACAATGCAGGCGTTGCTGAACGTAGCGGATCGCGCCGGCGTGAAGTTGCGCGTTCCCGAGGATACGCGCGGGAGCTGCTGCGGCGTGCCGTTTTCGTCGAAGGGCTTTGAGGCGGCGCACGCATCGGCGGTGAATCACACGGTGGCCAATTTCTTTCGCTGGTCGAATGGCGGGGAGTTACCGGTGGTGGTGGACACAAGCCCCTGCACGTATGGATTGCGGACAGCGCGCCCGGACCTGACTCCCGAGAACCAGGCTAAGTTTGACAAGCTGCGGATTCTGGACTCGGTGGAGTTTGCGCACGATGCGCTGCTGCCAACACTACCGATCGAGCGCAAGGTTCATTCGGTTGCGCTGCACCCGGTGTGCTCGGCGGTGAAGATGGCGATCGTGCCCAAGCTGGTGAAGATTTCGAATGCGTGCAGCGAGAACGTGGTGGTTCCGCGGGATGCAGGGTGCTGCGCGTTTGCCGGGGATCGGGGATTTCTGTTTGAGGAGCTGACGGCATCGGCCACTCAGACAGAGGCCGCGCAGGCCACAGAAGCAGAGCACAGCGGCTACTACTCAAGCAGCCGGACCTGCGAGATCGGCATGACGCGCGCGACAGGGAAGGTGTATCAGTCGTACCTTCATCTGCTTGATTTTGCGTCGCGGCCCTAAGGGCTGGCCGGTGCAAGGCCAGTGTTATTGCGCTTTGGGTGGTGCGCTGTCCCTGGGGGCGGCTGTGTCCGGGGCCGCTTGGGGGGACGCGTCAGCGGGCTTTGTTGACGGCGTCGGGTCTGTCCCCTTCACGCGCGCCTCCCTGGCCTTTACCTGTTCTTCTCCACGCTTTTCTTTTTCGGCAGCAGCCTCGCCATCGGTGACGTAGCGAAACTCCTGCAAGCGTCCAGGGTATTGCTCGGTGGTGAAGACGCGGTTTTTCTTGTCGATGGCGACGCCTACCAGCGCTTTGAACTGGCCGGGCAACTCACCGTGGCCAGATCCGATATACGTGAGCAAGTCGCCTTGCTTGTCGAAGACCTGGAGCCGGTCTTCCATCTCGTCGGCAACCCAGATATGGCCATCGACGTCCACCGCGATGCCTTTGGGGCGGGAAAGGTATCCGGGCCCGTCGCCGTGCTTACCAAAGAGACTGATGAAGTTTCCGTCCGCATCGAAGATCTCGACCCGGTTGTTCAGGGTGTCGGTGACGTAGACATTTCCATCGGCATCAAGCGCCACACCCTGCGGCGCGCCAAAGTCGCCGGGGGTGGTGAGGTAGTGGTTCTTGCCGCCGGTACCAATGCGGCGCAGCAGCTTGAGTGAGTCGGCGTCATAGACGATTACCTGGTCTTGCTGGGTATCGACAACATAGAGGAAACGATTCGCGGTATCGATGGCCAGGCCGACCGGATCGACAAGACCTTCGGTAATCTGGCCTTCGACTTCGTGCTTGGGATTGAAGACCATCACGCGTTTCATCTTGCCGTCGGAGACAAAGAGGCGGTCGTCGTCGTCGATGGCGAGGCCGTTGATCCAGCCGAAGTGAGCTTCATACCCGTTCCGGATGAGCTGTGTATCGTGGTTTTCAGTGTTGAAGATAAAGACAGCGCCAACTCTTTGATCGGCCACGTAGACGAGGCCCTTGGAGTCGATGGCGATGCCGTAGGGGCCGATCAACTGAAAAGGAAAGGTCTTGGGATTGTACTTTTCATCCTGGGGCTGGGTGCCGGCAAGGCGGTCCATCCAGCTTGCCTTGGGCTTGGAGTCGGCAGGAGGTGTGTAATCCACCTTCTCCCCGGCGAAGTAATCTACCCAATGCACGCGCGCAATGTTTGGGGGGCTGGGCCAGACGAGCTTGGTCGGGTCGAATGGGAATTTACGCGGACCCACTTCGGGCGCAGGGGCGGGGGCGACTTTCTTCTTCTTGTCGGCGTGGGCACAATGAGGCAAGGCCAGCGCGAGCACGAGCAGCAGCAAAACAGCCGGCAGCTTGCGAAAACGCGTCGAGTTAAAGGGGAAATGAACCATTGCAGTCTCCGTTACTTTTCAGGCACAACCGTTTGCTTCATGTTCATTCTGTTTTTGTGGCAACTGTCGCAGAACGCCATGTTGTTGGTTTGGTCTTTCACCAGCAGATCGGGTTGCGCCGATGCGTGCGGCTGGTGGCATGAGAGGCAACTGAGCGGCGTGAGCACCTTTGATTGGTTCGCGGGGTCCATCACGTCCGACACAGGGTGGTAATCCACCGGGTGCCCCAGTCCATACCGCAGAGGCAGAATTGCGACCTTGTTTCTGCTGAAGTAGTCTTCGGGGAGTTTCACGGTTCCGTTGAAGATGGTGAGAAGGTGGTCGGCATCATCCCGCTGCGGGGCGGAGTCGGGACCGTGGCACTCAAGGCAAAGGGCGTTGCCCTTGGCGCGCAGCAGATGATCGAGGTCGCCGCCGTGGGGCGTGTGGCAGGTTGCGCATCCCTGCACAAATGCGGGCTGATGGTGTACCGCCTTCTTGCCCAGGTCGCCGATGTCGGTGTGACATCCAATGCAGATGGTGACGGCATCGGTCTTCGGCAGGCCGGGCTGGGCGCTGGCGTGGGGGCTGTGGCAATCTGTGCAGTCTCCCATTGCGCCTGGATGGGGCACCTTCGCTGCTTCGATCTGCTTGGGCTTGTCGTCATGGCAGGTGACGCACAGAGTCTTGGCGTCGGGCTGCGTCAGGACGACTTTCCCGTCCTTTGCCGGCGCATGGCACATGTCGCAGCTTCTTGACTCGAACGGAGGATGCTGGAACTTCACCATGAGCTTGGGCGCCGCCGACTGGTGCGGATCATGGCACTCCATGCAGTTGGCTGTCGCGAAGGGCTGGTTATTATGCGCCTTCTGCAGGTCAGCGTCCTTGGCATCGTGGCAATCGAGGCACAGTGCCGGAGCTGACTTGGTGAGATGAAACTTGTTCTCCATGGTCGGCTCGGGGCCGGTTTTGTGGGTCACATGGCAGGTGTCGCAGCCCATATCGAGGGCGGCATGGCGGCTGCCCTTTTCCGGCACATTCAAGCCCGTGCTGTGGCAACTGAGACAGAGATTCTCTTTCTGGTCGCCGGATTCGGGCTTGAGGAGCTGATTCTTGTTATCGCTGGAGTGCGGATCGTGGCAGGTGAGACAGTCGCGCACCGCTGGAGGATGCACAGTGCCCTTGATGTCGGCTGCTTTCTTGTCGGCATGGCAGGTGAAGCAGAGGTTGGACGGAGTGGCTGTGATGAGTACGACGCGCGTTACATCTTTATTGACCCGGATTTCATGGCAGCCCAAACATCCCGCGGCCATGGCGGAATGTACTGACTTGCCCTTGGATTTGTCGTCGTGACATTCGAGGCACTTGGCGGCGTCGGTCTTCGGGTCGAGCGGGACAGGATGAACCGCCGCCCCTGCTCGGGAGGCAAACAACGCGACCAGCACTATAAAAACGCAGGCCTGCATACCCGGCTTGTGGCCAGCCAGGTTGGGAACCGTCTTGTTCAACCAGATGCGATAAAAGAGCTGTCTCATACGGCCTTCGAGGGAAGTTCGTTGGAAAAAGTCGCCGGAACGCGAGAAGAGTCGGGCAAAGTGGATCGCGGTCAAGCGGCTGAAGGAAAACGAATTCTCAGCGGTAATTAGAAATTGCTGTGCAAACCTGTGACGGTGATTTGGATCACAGGATGCCGTTCTTCAGGGCGCGAAATCGAGCAAATTGCGGAGGAAGATCACGAAACAGCCCCTGCGGAATGATCGTCTTTCAACGATGCCAAGATTTCGCGTCTCGGTTCTTCGGCCCTGGTTACCAAGGCGTGACTGAAGCCGACACTCCTGTTCACGGTGGAAGGGAGTTGATCCGATGAGATGAGCACACCCTGGGAGTGCTCAATCGAATGAAACGGTATGTGCTGGCCACGCTGATCGCATTCTCCGTCGCGGGAAGTTCATTTGCGCAAAGTACTTCGTCCTCGAGTGACATTCTGGGCGCACACTTTATTGCCGGCCGGGGTTGCGCGGCGTGCCATGCCCCGCACAGCGGCGCATCGGGCAACGGCAGCGCAAGAAGCTCCGACGCTGGATCGGGCAGTCCAATGCTCTGGGGCCAGGACGCCAGCGGTTTGTATGGCAAGACCATCACAACGGGCGGAGGCAAGTTCGTAGAAGTTCTCCCTTCGAGCATGTCGGCGACCACACCGGACGTAAGCGGCATGCTCACCTGCCTGAGTTGCCACGACGGGAATTATGCGTCGGGCGCGATGATGAAGAACCGGCTCTATGAGTCGGTGCCAACGACCTACGGAACCAGCAACGCCATCCCGACACTGCTGGGAAATGACGGTTCGAACACTGGAATCTACCTCAACGACCACCCCGCGGGGCTGAGCGCCAAGATCAGTTGCGGGACAAGCAATGGGACGAGCAACTGGGATTGCACGATCGGCAGCCGCGGTGAGGTCCGGATGACCGGAGAACATTCGAGCCGGTTTGTCGCGAGCTACGGCTTCTTTGTTAAACCGGCGAACTACAACAACACTCCGGTAGTTATGTGCACCACTTGCCATGAACCGCACGTGATGAACGTTGTGACTGTGACCAGCGGCTCAACCTCAGGCTTGCCGCCGGGAAGCTACACGACGATGTTTTTCCTGCGTGCTCCTTACAACCCGAACGACACCAACCCTATGTCAAACCAGACGGCTCAATTTTGCCGTCAATGCCATGCAGACAAGTCAAACGAGATGAATGGAAGCACTGCCCGGACTGTGTTCTGAACGATTTCAGACCAGGAGAGCAAGCAATGCTGAGCCGGACCCGCGCTCATTTTCTTATGATCGGTCCTCTGCGGAAGATGGCTTGAGTTACCGTGCCATCGGGATTGTGCGCGACCTGGTGGCAAATCATGACGCAGGTATTCGCGGTGCGGTTGTAGGAGATGGGGAGGGCACCATTCGGCGTCACGACGTTCATGTCAAAGTTGACCAGGCGCTCACCGGTGATAGTTCCGCTTGCAGCGCCCATACCGTGCGCCGTATGGCATGTGGAACAACTGAAGCCTTGGTTGATATGGCTGTTGTGCTGGTTCCAACTGGTGTTTTTCATGATCTGCCGGGGCAGATCATGGCACTTGGCGCAGAGGCCATAGGGGCCATTCACGCTCATGTCGGGATTGGGAAAGAGATTTGTGACCAGCGAACCTGGAGTGACTGCCTGACTGAATTCGTAGCGGCGCTCGAGGATGTGGGTCCATTTCGATCCGTGAGGACCGTTGGGGCCGGTGCCGCCAAACTCGCGATTGTCGTCGCTGTTGTGGCAATCGGTGCAGAAGATCTGCGTGCCCATGGCGCGTCCCTGTGTTGCGCCGTCGAGGTTGAGCATGTTGGGCAACAGGCTGGGCTGTGGAAGAGAGCTGCTGCGGGCGTGCATCACCGGATGGCTGGAAGTAGCGGAGGCAGCAAACTGCGGAATGAGGTTGAGAGGATCGCCGGCCGATACCGCCCGCACGGGAAAGTATCCATAGATAGGTTGCACCTGCTTGCCCGCGCTGCTGCCGTGGCAGCGAAGGCAGTTGTCGTATTGGTTGATGGCCGGAGTTAGCACACTGACTCCATCGGCGGCATTGATGCCGGCAACGTCCTTCTGCGAGATGCGGATGAGCGGAGCAGTTGGGAAGGCGCCTACTTGCTGGGAGCCATGTGCGCTGTGGCAATCCACGCAGGTCGCGTGACGATTGTTGTTGAGCAGGGTGGGCTCGGCAGCATCGTGCGGATTGTTCGACGTGGGGAATGGATGCCCTATCTTGGGTTGAGCGTACTCGGGAGCCAAATTGGCATAGGCCGCCATGGGAGAGACGCTGGCTCCGCCGTTGTGGCAGGCGAGGCAATCCTGTTCATTTTGGCCGCGCAACAGACGGGCGCCCGCGCCGGCATTGTGCGGCGTATGGCAGGAGATGCAGGCATCGACGCCTACCGTCGAATAACTTCCGAGCATGGCCTTGGGAGAGAGCGTGCCACTGGACAAGGCATGAGCGCTGGTTGACCAGTCGGCAAGCGGATTGACCTGGCCGCTCGTTTGCCGAGTGGGATCGTGGCAGGCAAGGCACAACTGGCCCTTGGAACTGTCCTTCACGAGGAAATTCAAGCTGAGCTGGTCTTTAGCCTGCACATGCGGGTTGTGACACGATGTGCACTCGACATTTCCACCAATGAGCTTGACGGCTCCGGTAGGGTCGGCGGTCTTGTGGTTCGCGACCAGCGATGCAGCAAGGTCGACATTATCCTTCAGGGGCGCGATCAGGCTAAAAGGATGCGACGACTGCATGTTGCTGCCGAACACATCGAGGGGGTTCATGGAGCCGCGCGTAGTCACCTGGCCATAGGCCACAGTGTCTCCCACGGCTACGGTGCCATCGTGGCAACTCAGGCATTGATTGCTGTCGCTGCCCAGCCTTGGCTGCCGACCGCTGTTGGTCTCAGTGGTGCTGGTGTAGGTGGTATAGGTCTGCGTCGTGAGTTTCTGGTTCCAAAGCCCGCGTGTGGGCGCAAAGTGCGGAGCGTGGCAGTAAGCGCAAGCGTCAGGACGCGCGCCGGTGATGGGCGAAGTGCTGCCCGGCCCGAGGTTATGCATGCCCAGCACGTCGCCGGTGATTTGAGCGGCGAGTGGTCTTCCGATAAAGAGAATCAGCAGCGCGGCCAGAAGGAATCTGAACTTCATCGTGTTCCTCCCTGGACCGGCTGCTTCAAGCCAACGTAGTGAAATACCTGAACCCGGCGGTTGAACGAATCCACGACAAACACTCTGTCGTCGTGGTCGATGAACAACCCTGCCGGCAACTGAAACTCTCCCGCATGGGTGCCGCGCGCGCCGAAGTTGTAAAGCAACTGGCCGTCGCGATTGAAGACCTGCACCATGCCCCACAATGCATCGACCAAGTAGAGATCGCCTTCCGAGTCGACGCCGATTCCCTTTGGCCGGAACGTGGACCCAAGGCTGTCGCCGAGCTTCCCAACGGAGTACTGGAAAGCTCCGGAGCGGTCAAACACCTGCACCCGGAAGTTCATTGCATCGACCACCATGAGGTTTGGCCCGTCGAGGCGCAGCTCGGTTGGCAGATTGAATTCGCCCGGGCCGTCGCCTGTTTTGCCGATGGATTGCAACACGACGCCTTGCATGTCGAGGACGAAGACTTTGTCGCGCAACGTATCGGTGACATAAATGCGCTGGGCCGCGGAGTCCACGGCAATTCCAGTTGGGCGTTTGAAATAGCCTTCGCCGCCCTTCAGGCTGCCGATGGCGCGCTGGAATTTTCCGTTGGGATCGAAGACAAGGATGGTGCCCGATTCGGAATCGGTGACGTAGATGTTGTCCTGGGCATCCACGGCGACGCATTGCGGCGTGTGCATGGAGTCTTTCTTGTCTTTTCGCTGGATGAACTTGTACTTGTGTTGCGTGAAGTCGAAGATGTGCACGCCTTCAGCGCCTGGGTCGGTGACAAGAATCCGTCCGTGGGAGTCGGTGGCAACACTGTAAGGGCGCACCAGGAAGTGGAAGTCGGGGGCGCCGGCGATCACGTCGACGAGCTTGGTCCAGAAGCCGCGATTTGGCTTCACTTCGGATTCCGAACTGAAGCTGCGCTCCCAACTGAGGGAGCGTCCGCCTTCGAGCGACATCTCCCATTGTTCCGGAGGGGCAGCCTGGGGCTTGGGCTTTTGCGATGCCCACAAGGGTGGCAACAACAGCGGTGCGCCGGCCAGGAGTGTGGCCGCGCTGAGCCAAAGCCGCCGCCGTCCTGCTAGAAGAAATTGAACCAACGCGTCACCCCAACGTAGAACGATGATAATTCGGCCGGCGTTGAGCCGGCGGCGCCGAAGCCTTGTTCCAAATGCGAGAATCCAGTGTTGATATACAGCTTGCGAACCTGGTAGACCAGCAAGGCATTGTACTCGGTGTTGCTATTGAGAGAATCAGTCCCGCTGGTGGAGGTATTACTGTTTGACTTAGCATAGGATCCGGAGATGCTAAGTCCCCTGATAGGGGAGCTTGATGCGCCAAAGGAATAACTGTTGCCGCCGTAGAGACTAACCTGGCCAGAGGGAAGGACAGGTGATGGGACCGGCACCGGTACTAGGCCGGCGCCGGTCAGCAGCGCCTGGCCGCTTGCTTTGGAGTAGTTGCCGTTCACGGTGAACCATGGAGTATAACTGACGCTGGCGCTGAAGCTCTCGCTGGTGTTGGTTGTGCCGGCTTGCGCGGTAAGAGCAGTCCTCGATGCGCCGCCTCCCATGCTCACATTGAGTTTTCCCCAGCGGTGCCTGGCGTTGCCCCTGTAATTGAAGTACGAATTCATATAGGTAACCAGGAGGGTCTGCACGTTCTGCGCATAGCCGAACGAGCCTGATACCTTCCAGCCCAGAATCTCGTTGGAATAGTTTTCGTTGGTAGAGAAGCCCAGGATATCTTCGCCGGATTGATCGGAAGTGTTGTCGGTGACATTCACCGAAGCATTGAAGTTGCCATTGAGAAGAGTATGTGAATATGTCGCGCTGCCCCCGACCGTGTCCACGCCATAGTTCGTTCCAAGATAGCTCTGGCTGCGCCGCTCAATATAAGCGGAGGCCTCAACATTTGGCGCGGGCGCGAAGGATGTAATGCCCATAAGGTCCAGGGAGTTTGACTCAACGTTTGAGCTAAGGAAAGGAGCCGTGCCACCCGCGGAGACGACCGATTCAACCAACTGCCCGGCAAGATTGTCAGAGTAACTGGCGCTGGCCGAGAAGGAGACCTTGGCGAACGGGTGAATGGAGGCTACTACGTTGGACAGATCGATGGTTCCGGTTGAATCGGATCCCTGGTACTTGCTGTCATAGGTTGATCGGTTGAAGCCCGCCGCCGCTGAGCCCTGCCAGGGCAATGAATGGGAGACATTGAATCCCTCGCCGCTGCTGCCCGAAGTTTCTTCCGACGCCGGCACGCCGGAGACTATCTCCGGGATCAGCGAGTTACCGCCTCCCGAGGAGTAGAAGGCGCCCATGCCAAAACCCGCCCATGTATAACCCGAATGAAGATTCAGGGAATGGAAGGAGTTTGTTCCTGAATCGTTTGTTCCGTAGACCGAATACTGGCTGGTGCCCCTCTGGTAACCCGCGGAGAAACTTGGTGCGTGGGGAAGGTTCTCGCTCCAGTTGACGCCGAACGTGTCGCTATTGCCATGCGTGACATAATTGGCGAGGCCTGGAACACCGTAGCTTCCTTCGCTGTTGAACGCTTTGGAATAGCTGACTGCCCCAGGGAAGTTGCTGCCGCCAAAGATCGTGGCGGCAGCATTGACGCCGCTTGCGTCGGATATGGACTGGAAGTCAGAGTTGGCCCGCGATTGGTTCAGGTATGCGGTGGCATTGAACGATAGGAAGTTGGGATTGTGATAGGAACCGGAGTAGTTAGCGACGCCGCCGATCGTCCAACCGTGATCTGAACCGGTCATATTCCCAAAGTCCGCGGTATATCCGGGCGAGAACACGCCGTTCAGGCTTGAACTGACTTCCCCTGTGCGAATTTGCGCAGCTGCGGGCAATGCCAGCATTAGAAGCCCGGCTTGCGCTAACAACGTGACTCGGGAAAAAGTGTTCAAGTGATGCCGACCCCAAATTTGTAAAACTCAAAACTGCTGCCGATGCAATCGTTCCTGTGCCATGAACGGCTTTCACCATGGCACCTTTCCCTGCAGATCCGTCGCCCATCCGGGATATGAGCGACGAGTCCTGACTGCTTGAGCAGCCCCTTACAGCACTTCGACCTTTGCGTTCTCCCGCAGTTTCTTATCCAACTCGGCGCGCAGCTGGTTCTTCCGGGTTTCAGGCAGTTCCTTCTCGAGTTGGGCTTTCACTTCGTCAAACTTGCTTCTGCCAGCCACTGTGTGTTCCCCGAGCCGGACAATGGTGTAGGCCTGATCGATCTGAATCAGGTCGCTGACATCGCCGGACTTCATGGCCTGCAAAGCCTTCAAAACCTGGGGCGCCAATTTGTCGGTGGGTAGGGGTTTGTGCTGTCCCATCATTACGCGGTAGTCGTCGTCGGAGAGCTTCTCTGCCAACAGGCCAAACTCCTCAGCGGTTTTTACGGCCTTTGCCTGGCGAAACGCCGCGTCGGCGCGGGTGCGCGCTTCCTTCAACTGGTCCGCGGTAGCGTGGGCTGGCGGAAGAATGGAGATTGTCTGGAAGGTGTACGATTCCGGGTGTTGAAAGCGGGCCGGGTTCTTATCGTAGTAGGCCCGGACGTCAGCCTCGGAGACGGCGGCCTTGTTCTCGACCTCGATCTTCAGAAAAGCCTCAATCAGCAAGGAACGCCGGATCTTCTCGCGCAGCACTTGCAGCGAGCCATGAAAGTCGTTCTGCAAGAGGTCATTGAACTCGTCTGGCGTGGCAAACTGCTTTTTGAAGTCCACCTCGGCCTGCTGCATCTTCGCGGGCGGCACCGTCATCTTGCGATGCAGCGCTTCCTGATAGACCAGTTCCTCGAAGATGATCATTCTCAATGCCCCGTCGCGAATCTGGGGCTCCATATCTTTTGGAATGCCGTTGTGCTGCCGAGCATAGGGGAAGATTGCGTATTCCTCACGCACCAGGTCGGCATCGGTCAATACCGCGCCGTTGACGCGCGCTACTGGCCTGGCCTTCTCCGGCGCCTGGGTTGCGGAGGGCTTTGCGGCGGGCGGCTGAGTGAAGACCGTGGGGGCGTGGGAAGCAACCTGGCCGCCGGCTGCTGCAATCGCGAGGAGAAGAAACCCACAGATTGAAAGCTTGTACTTCATGATGACCTTCCTGAATCAAAAAAAGAGGGGGAGGGAGATTGTTTCCCCTCCCCCTTTCATGCAAGTGGATTAGAACGTTGTTGATGCCGTGCTGTTGTTGGACTCGTTGGCCTCGCCACCATGGCACTGACGGCAGAATTGCGCCGTCTGGTTGCTGTTGGGGGTGGTGCTGGCGGGGTTGTAGGGTCCGACGAGGAAGAACATGGTGGCGTAGTAGCCGGGTGTCTGGCCGGAGTTCTTGGCCGTGACGCTGACCACGTTCATGATGTGCTGGTTGTGGCAGGTGGTGCATACGACGATCGGCTCAGGAATGCCGGCGGTCTTCCCAGTGGTAGGGGTGTAGGCGGCGGGGCTGACGAAGAAGCCGTAGTCCTTGACGAACCTGCTGGAGTTGGGACCGGTCATCTGGATTGCGCCGGTAGCGCTGATAGTGCAATCCCAGTTGTATTGGCCACCGCAACCGACTGTGGCTGCGAGTCCAACCGGGTGGTCGGCGAGATAGGCATTGAGAGCAGAACCAGTGCCATAGTTGATGCCGATCAGGGTCGGGACCGTGTTGTAGGTGCCGTAGGTGGGCGGCAGGGTCTCATAAACGGCGTTCTTCATCATGGCGCCGCGCGCATAGTTGCCGTCGTGGCAGCTCAAGCAGGTGAGCAGGCCGGTGACGTCAGGTGTGCCGGCGAGCATGCTGGTGGGCAGCGTTTCAACTCTGCCACCGGCAGTGGTGATGGTTTGGCCGTAGAGGCTCTCGACATCCTGGCCCCAGAGAATGGACTGTCCGGCAGTGGGGTCGGTGGTTTTGGCAGCGCCGTTCCCGTATGCGCCGCTGTGTGGTGCGTGGCAGGCTGCGCAGCCACGGCCGTAGTTGAGGTGGGCGCCGAGCACGTCGGTGTTCGGCTGGTAATTGATCTGCGCGGCCGCGAAGCCCGCAGATGCCAGAAGCATGATGGCGATTGAGAAGCTGCGTTTCATTGGGTGGTGCCTCCTAGTGGACTTTCCCGTTTCCCGTCTGGCCCGTGAGGTCGATGTCTTGTCGACCGCAAGGGAGTTGTCTCAGCTCAGCGTTCCCGCGAAGCTCGTGGAAGGCTGATGCCCTTGCCGCGAGAGGAGGCGATGTTCCGGACCTGCACTCGCAAGTGGTCGTTGAGAAGAATGGCTCGACTTTCTCCGAAGTATTGATTGAGCCATTCCCGGCAATTCGCCGCCCGACAGCGGGCATTCCGACAGGGTGACGTTGATTACAATTCTCGAATTACTTTGATTCCGTGATTTGTGCTTCATATGTGAGAACCGTCACTGTCCAGAAGGCGATTTTTGCTCCCTGCAAAGTAACTGCAGGCCTTCGAAGTTATGTACACACGGTTGCAGGTGAGCAGCCTCACGCTCAGTGACGTTAATCACACTCCATTGGAATCCGCACACCGTGATCCGCGTCACACCGTTGCGAGAAGCGCAATGCTCCACTAGTTCTGTCTTCGTGGTGGTCGCAGGGCCCAAACGGGGCAGTCTGAGAAGGCCGCAAGAATGGAGCAAGGCGCTCCAATTCAACCGTTTGAGAGCCGAGTTGAAGACTGAGCGAATCTATTTTCAGCACAAGGCGTGGCAGGGGAAGGGCAAGGCATGTCAAACGAATCAATCGCGGAGCGGTCTACGAGTCCAACGCTTCCGGCGGCGCAGGTCTACGGAATGGCAGCGATTTGCCTGGTCATCGGTTTGGGAATTGGATATATGTTCCGTGATTCTCAGATGCCGGCTTCTCCTGCGCAGATAGCCGGCAGCGCCGCATCGCCGGCAGGCGGGGGCGCAGTGGGCGGACAGGCCCCGTCAACTGCTGGAGCGATGGGACAGGCGGCCGGCGGCCCGGCGCAAAACCCCCACGGGGGCGCAATGGGCGGCAGGGCACCCAGCATGGCAGACATGAAGCAGATGGCCGACAGCAAAGTCGCTCCGCTGCTGGAGAAGCTGAAGAATGATCCGAACAACACCGGTCTTCTCGACCAGGTGGGAGCGGTTTACCATGCGACGCACCAGTTCAAGGAGGCGGCAGCCTACTACGACAAGGCAGTGCAGATTGACCCGAAGAATGTTGCCCTGCGCACCAAGCTTGCGATCAGCCTTTACCGGAGCGGCGATGTGGATGGGGCGATCGCGCAACTGAATCGCTCGCTGAGCTACGACCCCAAAGATGCGAATTCGCTGTTTGACCTGGGGATGATCAAGTTGCAGGGAAAACAGGACAGCAAGGGCGCGCTGGCAGCATGGCAGCAACTGCTGAAGACCAATCCGCAGTTGAGCGCGGACCGCAAGGCCACGGTGCAAAAACTGATGGCCAGCGTGCAGACAGCGGCCGGCGATCAACATGGGGTTGAAGGAGCTCAGAGCAAATGATCAATGCCATGCAGTTTCGAGGGAAGGAATGGACGATGCAGCAGGCTTTGGTTCTCGCCGTTGCCTGCGTGGCGTTGGGAGTCGCCGGTGGGTGGTTCATTCATGGAGGTAAGTCTCTGGCGCCAACAGATTCCGCGAAGGTTGTGAGCGCCGCGCCGGCCGCGGGGAATGCGGTAGCCACAGCACCTCAGTCGCCCAGTCCCGCACAGTTGAAGGCGATGGCAGACGGGCAAGCCGCACCGTTGCTGGAGAGACTGAAGACGGATGCCATGAATCCGGATCTGCTGACCGCGATCGGCAACATCTATTACGATGCGCAGCAATATTCAATGGCTGTGGACTATTATGGGCGCTCGCTTACGCTCAAGCCGGCAGCAGTATCCGTGCGCACGGATATGGCGACTGCCTATTGGTATATGGGAGATGCTGACAGGGCGATTGCGGAGTTCAACAAGGCGCTCAGCTACGCGCCGACGAGCCCTAATACTCTTTTCAACCGCGGCCTTGTGAAGTGGCAGGGGAAGAAGGACATTGATGGCGCGGAAGCCGACTGGAAGAAGCTCCTGGCGACGAACGCAACGCCAAGGTTGAGCAGATGATGGCCCAGGCGAAGAGCGGGGCAGCCAGGAAGTAAGGACGCCGCGGTTGCGATCTGTGGCGGCTACTGGGGCGTCCAATGTGGATGGCTGGTGAAGAGGCCTCCGAGAAATCCAAGTTGATAGACCAGGAATGAGCCGAAGCAGAGGCTCACCATGCCCGAGGCTGCGCCGAGATACTTGCTCAGCTTTGAGAAGCGGTCTCCCGCGAACGCGAGGGGAACAGCGATAGCTGCGGTCATGCACATCATTCCGATCATGGTTCCGATGCCGAAGATGAGCAGGTAGACGGTGGCCCACGCGGGATTGTGGATGGTGGAGAGCACCAGGAGGGCCACGGCGGCAGATCCGGCAAGACCGTGAACAAGACCGATGACCAACGGTCGCAGGCATTGATAGAGGCCGAAGCGGCCTATTGATTGCTCGATCCATCGCTCCATACGCGTGGTGGGCTGGCCCTGGGGCGCGTCAACGATGGGGCGGAGGGCGCTTGCGGGAGTGAAGTAGCTTGTCATCTTCTGCATGATGCCTGTGAGGTTGAGGACGCCGAGCAGGATGAGCATGAGGGCGACGCTGAACTCCATGGAGAGGCCGAGGCGTGGTGGGATCTCGACGCCGAAGAGAATGATGAGCGCGCCGACGATGAAGATGGTGATGGTGTGGCCCAGTCCCCAGACTGAGCCGATGAAAGCGGCGTTGCGGATGCTGCGCTGCTTGCTGACGATGGTTGAGATGGCGACGACGTGATCGGCATCGGTGGAGTGGCGCATACCGAGGATGAGGCCGAGGCCGATGACGAAGAGCGCTGGGCCGAGCCTCTCTTTTGAGACCAGGTTCGCGGCGAAGTGAACCGTGGAGAGGGACTGGACGGCGAGGATGAGGCCAAGAACGGTGATGAATGCGGAGGATGCGCAGGGGAGCCATCGCTTTGTCAGTGGTCCGTCGACCTGGAGGCGCGACATGAAGCGGCGGGCGTAGACCATGGCCATGCCGAAACTGATTAGGACGGCGGCAAGTCCGATGCTGAAGGCAACGATGAGGAAGAAGCCGAGGCCGATTCGATGCAGGGCGAAGGCGCTGAGGAGGACGATGAGCGCGGCAGGGCAGGGAATGATTCCGCCGGTGATTCCGAGGGTGAAGAGCTGGGTCATGCTTACGGATTGGGCGGGGGCTGGGTTTGTGGGGGCGGGAGTGGTATCCGCATCTTGATTCGACGCGCGCTTCCAGAACATCCAGTGGCCGTGGGCTTCGCCGGGCGCATGCGAATGATCTGTAGCTGTGCCGGTGAGCCGGCGCAGAAGCATGTAGCAGCCGAGGCCGGCGATGGTGATGCCGGAGAGCGCGCCGAGCCAGGGATAGAGTTGCTCGGGCACTATGTAGCGCGAGGCGTAGAGGGTGATGGCTCCAAGGGCGAAGACACCGATGGTGTGTGAGACGGTGACGATGATGCCGAGAAGGACTGCGTGGCGCGCTGTTCCTTTGGAGCCGACGAGGTAAGCGGCGACGATGGTTTTGCCGTGGCCGGGTTCGAGTGCATGCAGACCGCCGAGGCCGATGGCGATGAGGGCCGCGGTGAAGAGGAACCATGGGTTGAGATTCTCGGCTTGAATGAGCTCAGTAAATTTGCTGCGCGGGGTTTGCTGTTGATTGGCCTGGAGGTGAATGGGGGAGGGTGCTGGCGGTGAAGCCTGGGCGGCGGCAGGAGCGGCGGCGCGAAGGGATGCATGAGCCTGCTTCAGCGTGGGGTGCGACTCGAAATTTACGCGGATCGGCGATAAGGGCGAGGTCGTTGTGGAAGCGGTTGAAGGGTGCGACAGGTGCGCGGGTTGCACCGCTACGGTCGCGGGCGGCGGCGCGAGTGCCACAACTAGAGAAGCTGCAAGAACCTGGGGCGGGCTGGTGAGCAGATCGGTTGGATAGTTGCTCAGTTCGCCGCTACGGTCGGTGGCGGGAACAGATGTGCGGAGGAGTGAACCGCTGATCGAAGTGGCAACGACTTCTTTCCATCCGCTTTGGCCGGGATAGTTGTTGTCAGCGTATTGAATGTTGAGTTGGCGGTCTGCGGAGGACAATGAGCTGGCCGCTTCGAAGACAAAGCCCATCTTCATGGTTGGAAGACCGCCCGCGCCGGGAGGGAAGATGACGTCGCTGGAGGCGATGCGCAGGGCGGTGGGGCGGCCGTCGAGCGTGAGCACGAGGCCGCGTGCGAGTTCCACGCCGCGAGCGGAGACGTAGTTGATGACGGCTGTGGAATTGGGGTCGATCGCCGTCGCCGAGATACCGGCTTTTTGAAGTTCCTGGTAGGTGGGGATCTCAGCCAGATCGATGATGTAGCGAATGCGGATGTGGCTGCCATCAACGGTGATCTTTGAGTAGTGGTTCACGCTGAAGTTGCCCATAGGGTGAGCCGAGGCAGAATGACAGAGGGCCGCGAGGAGAAGCAGAGAGAGGAGTTGGGCGATCCTTCTAGCGAGCGATGTCATTCGAGCCTCCTGTGGCTGCCAGTTGCGGACCGAGCGAGGCAACTTTGTCACTCGCCGCTTTTGCGTAGACGAGATGGAAACGCGGGTTGATGGCGAGCGCCTGCTTGAGTTCGCTGAGAGCCTTCTCGCGTTGCCCGAGCCGCTCGGCAATCATTCCAGCGTGATAGAGCAGGATGGGGTCCTTCGTGCCCATGCGCATGGCCTTGTCGGTTGCCGAGGCCGCTTCGGCGAGCCTGCCATTCTTGTAGAGCGCCCACGCCAGCGCATCCCATGTGTAGATGTCCTGCCTTACTTCGAACTCCTTCTGCGCGAGTTCAAGAGCCTCGGGGAGCCTGGTGTCGTGATCGGCGTAGAAGAGCGCAAGGTCTCGGTTGTGGAGCACCTGGTTGATCTTGCCGAGCAGCCCGATGTACTCGACGAGCGCATATTGTTTTTGCGCCTCGGCCTGATTTCCGGTGCGCGCGTAGAGATCGCCAAGCTCCGCAACAAAGATGGGCATGGGCACAACGGCGATGGCTTTTTGATAAAGAACGATGGCTTCGTCGTATCTGCCGTTGTTGGCGCGGAGCTTGCCGAGAGCAGCAAGGGCGCGGTAGTCGCCGGGGTGGGTGTTGAGCGCGGCGAGGTATGCGGCATTGGCAGATGCGGCGTCGCCGGCCTGGGTCTCGAACTCGCCCAGCTCGAAATACAACCAGGCCAGATTCTCGCGCGGGAGCTGTGCTTCAACTCCTTCGGCGACGGATTGCTTCATCAGTGCAATTGCGGCGGGGGTGTCTCCAGCGACGAACTTGAGATATGCGAGGCGGCTGTCGCGTGCGTAGGCGGCGTGTGGAGAGAGGGTCATGTCGCGCGGGGTCAACCTGGCATAGGCTGCGGCGGCTTTGTCGTACTCGCCCATGTCGGCATAGGCGTCGCCGACGATGGCGAAGGGCGATACATCGCCGGTACCGAGCGAGAGTGCCTTCTGCGCGTAATTCAGCGCATCGGCAAAGCGATGCTCTCCCATGCAGACTTCAGCCAGGGCCCCGAGAGCATCCGCTGCTGAGAAGTCAGATGAATCGAGGTCGAGCGACTTGTTGAGAGCCCCCTCAGCCAACTGATAGTCGCTCACATCGCCGGTCTCGCGGGCGCGCTGGAAGTATGCTGCGCCGAGAACGGCAAAGCCCTCGGCGTCTTTGGGATTGCGCGCCAGACTGAGCTGGGCCATCTGAATGTCGCGGGTGGTGTCAGTCGGTTCGGGGGTGAGCAGGCGGGCGGGGACAGGGGCAAACGCCGCGGCACGATTGGCGATTGCGGGGCGAGTTGGGGTTGCGGCCTGAGTCCGATCGATTGCGGATTGAGGCGCGCTCGCTTTGGCGAATGCTGAAATATCAGCGGACGGCACACTCTCGGATGTGGTTGGCTGCGGAGCGATTGAAGGCTGGGCTGGACTTGCAGCTGCAGGGCTTGCGGACTTCAGAGCATCGGCGGCAAAGATCGATGTGGGGTTTGATTGAACGGCGAGCTTGAAGTTCTTTGCGGCGTCATCGTCGCGGTTGAGCTTCTGGGCAATTCGCCCGGCATGGTCGAAGATCTGTGCGCTCTGAATGCCGACTGCCATGGCCTTCTGCACAGCGGTATCGGCTTCGACATACTTCGCGTTGACATAGAGGGCCCAGGCGTAGGCATCGAGCGTCCAAACGTCCTGCCGCGTTTGAACCTGGGCCTGGGCAAGCTTGAGCGCATCGGGGGCAGTGGCCGGATTCTCGGCAAGCATCAGTATCAGGTCGCGCATGGACTCATCCGTGACGCGGTTGGGATCGCTGGCGAGCTTCTCAAACTGCTCAAACGTGGTGTGGGCTTCCTGCATCTGTCCCGCAGCCTGCTGTGCGGTGGCCAGTTGGTAGAGGACGTGTGGGTCGTGGTCGAGGACGGCGGCCTGCTGGAAGAGTTGAACTGCGTCGGCGGGCCGGCTCTGAGCCATGCGAACGCGGGCGAGATTTTCGAGGGTATAGGGATAATGGGGAAAGACTTCAGTAGCCTGCTGAAGGACATGCGCGGCGGCCTCAGCCTGCCCCGAATCGATGAGGATTGCCGCGACTTGGTTTGCGATAAAGGCCTGCTCCTCCACTTCAGTGGGCGATGTTTGTGCGGCGGCGCGGTTGAGGAAGTCGATGGCGCCGCGGTTATCGCCAAACAAGACGCGCAGCTTTGCTCCGACGAGCAGAGCCGGAGTGTTGTTGGGGCGCAAATTCATCATCCATTGCGCGTTGGTTTCCGCTGCGGAGTAATCTCCCAGGCCGATGGCCGCTTCGGCGAGATAGCCAAAGGTCATCACGTCGTCGGGTATGCGGTGATGCAGGGCGGATGCCAGATCTCTTGCCTGAGCGAATCGGTGCCTGCTCAGCAGAAGCGCAACCTGAGTCCGCTGAAGCTGAAAATCCGTCGAATCCAGTTTGAGTCCCTGTGCGAGTGCCTCATCCGCTTGATTCAGCCAGGCGGGATCGGCAGTTTCGCGAGTTCTGCGAAGGAAGCCGATGGCCAACTCGTTATAGGCCTGGACCTTCTTCGGATCGGCCTTGAGCTGCTGCTGGGCGGCAGCAATGCGCTGCTGAGCGGGGGTGTTCTGCGGGGCTGCGGCAGAGTTCAGAGCCGGGCCAGATTGCGCGGCAGAGGGGGGTTGAAACCGCAGGGAAGCGAAGAGCAACAAGCCGAAGATGATGAGGAGTTTCTGCTGGGGTTTCATGATGCGCCTTCCGCTGAGAGTTCATAAGAGCGGTTCTCTGCGTGGGGATTTGAACCACGCAGAGAACCGATTGTTGATCAGGCAACACATCCGGAAGTTAACCGGATGTTAGTTGACTGGGCAGGGCGTAGGACCACCCTGGTTGAGCGGTGCATTGTCAGAGTTTTGCGCGCTGGAGGGATTGGGCTGATCTCCGCAACCGGTTGGATCGCCGGGGCTGATGTGACGGCTGTCGCGTCCGCTATATGCATAGTGAACGTAGGGGAATGTTTCCTGCGGGGGAACGTCGGGAGCGTTGACGCCATCGCCGATGGGGTAGTTGTACTGGGAACCAGCGAGAACGCCTGCTACCGCGCGCGCCGCGATGTCGACCACATCGTCGGTGAGGCGGCGGCCATTGGGGAAGCCAGCGGCATCGCCTGCAAGGAGGCCAAGGCGTTTGCGGCTGGCATAGGGTGTGGGAGGAACGCCGGTGTTGAGGCGCAGCATGTCCGCGATGGGACCGGCAGGAGTGCCTGCCGGGGCAATCGGCGGTGCGTAGGTTACAAGGGGAAGCAGATCGGTGCGCGGTGGCGTGGGGATGGCGATGCCGTAGACGGCATTGAAAACCCTGGCCAAGAGCGGATCAAGGTCGTAGTTGGCAAATTGGCTATCGTTGATCGGCTGCGACATGCTCCAGAAGTCCTTGCTCCCGGTTCCAATGATCAGTTCGTTGATCAGAGGATTGCCGAGGCGCTGAACCTGTGCGTAGCTGCCTTCGCCCATGATCGGGTTCGGGGAGTTGCGAATGGTGGTCTGCGTTCTGGAGGTTGTTGCCCAGGCGCCGATGGTTCCTTTCGGGTCAGTTGCGGCGTGGATGGCGCCATCGCTGGTCAACAGGTTGATGGGAATCTCAATTGCGATGGTGTTGACGTTGAATCCGGCCACTGAGTTGGGGGCAATGTTGCTGTAGTCGTCGGCATCCTGTTCCTTGGTGAGGACGCCGCCGCCGGCGCTGGTGCGGAAGTTGAGGCTGTCGAAGGCTGCGCCCAGGTCAATGAAGAACGGATCGGCAACCGTGCCGGCGAAGACTCGGATATTCTGAACTCTTGGGCCTTCGCCTTTGAGGTTATAGACTCCCTGCGCTGCCAAGGCATCGTAGTTGGGCATGGTGCGCGGGCCTGCGTTGCTGGGTACAGCAATCAAGGGTGCTCCGGTGGTATTGGCGAGGGCATAGGTATGTCCGCCGAGGGTCGCCGAGACTGTGAAGGTCTGCTGCAGGCTGAGACCAGCGGCGCCGGGCCCAGTGAGCGAAGTGATCGCCGGAGGAACGATAGGCGTACCGGGAGCAACGGGGGCCGGCGAGTTGGCCGGTGCGTCGATGCCGTTGCCTGCTCCTACAAATCCGGTGAATACCCCGGGAGCTTGAATGTTGGTTTGGAACTTGAACGAGATCGTCAAGGCGGGCATCGCGCTCTGGTTGTTGTCGATGTTGATCTGATACAGGACGTTGGGGTCAAAGGGGAAATAGTTCGGTCCATTGCTCGGCTGGAGGAACGGATCGACGTTCATGATGAAGGTGACGCGGTCAGGATGGTCGTAGCTGACGAAGGCATAGAAATCGGTGATGTCAGCTGCGTGATCGAGCGCGGTGATGGGTGCTTCCCTGTGACTCGACGCGAAGGCGCCCGGTGGAACGGCAATCAGCAGACTCAATAGGAGTCCGATTGCAGACCTCAGTTTCGACATGGGGTTCTCCTTTTTTCAATTTGTTGCGGTGGGGAACGTGAGGTCCTGAGCCAGACGGGCAGATAGGGAAGGGCTCATGGACCCGCCGTTGGTTGCATTGAAGAGAGAACGTGAGGATGTCGGAATTGGATTGCGGCGGAGAGAAAAATAGATTCTTGAGAATTGCGCAATCCAAAAGGCCGGCTGGCGCGTATATATCGAAGCGGATGTTCAGATCCGGCCCGATTCAGATTCCGGCAAAGGCGGGACTTGTGTGCTTCATTGAATCCGTCGCTGCCGGGGACTGTTCTGCGCGGGTTTGAACAGCGCCCCTGAGCACGCAACCGCAGGACCTGGTTCTTCCGCCTTTCTCTCAGCCCGCAAGAGACGCTCCCAATTGCCCTGCTTCCAAATCTTTGAAGACGCGGCATTAAGTGGTACGCTGGCCGTACAAGCCGTTCCCCAGCTACGCGCTTCCTTGCTGCTCCCAGCCCTGCTCAAGCTTTGCTGGCAGCGCAGCGGGAGAAGCAATCCGCGGTTGGGGAACCGACAGCGATTTGGCGACCCATTGAAAGCGGAGGCGAGATTGCAGGCGGGCGAGGGAGAGATCACATTACTGCTGGGGAAGTGGCGCGATGGCGAGCCATCGGCCTTCGAACAGCTTATGCCGCTCGTCTATCCCCATCTTCGCCAAGTGGCTGCCGCCTATATCCGCCGCGAACGTAACCCCGATCTGCTGCAGGGCACCGCCCTGGTTCATGAGCTTTACCTGCGCCTGCTCAAGCAGAAGAAGGCCGACTGGGCCGATCGCCGCCACTTTTACGCATTTGCCGCGAAGATTATGCGGATGATTCTGATTGACCACGCACGGGAGAGCCAGGCGCAGATTCGCGGCGGCGACCGCGAGCGCATCCCATTGAGCGACGATCTTGCCTGGGTGAATATAGACGGCCCGGAGATCCTTGACTTGAATCGCGCGCTCGACGATCTCGCAGCCATCGACAGCGAGAAGGTGCAACTGGTGGAGCTGCGCTACTTTCTCGGCTGTACAGCGGAAGAGACCGCTTCGTTGATGGGCGTTTCTAAAGCAACCGTCGACCGCGATTTGAAGTTCATCAAGAGCTGGCTATTTCGGCGCATCCACCCCGGCATGCCCGGCGACCCGGTGGGCGCATGATGCGCTTTCGTCGCCGTTACCGCTATCTTCAGTAGGGCGCGAAGCCTTGTTTGGAGTCTCCATCCATGAAGCAAACAACGGAGAGCTTCCTCCGCATGCAGGCAATCTTTCACGAGGCCCTCGAACTGCCCGAGGACGAGCGGGCGGCTTTCATCGACGGGCGTTGCCTGGACGACAAGGAGTTGGCCGCGGAAGTTCGTTTGCTGATCGAGGCCAGCAGGGAAGAGGAGGAGCAGTCAGAGGCCGGTCGCACCGGTGGCTCAGGGGGAACGGGCGGGGCCTCTGGAGCGCACTCAGGGTCGGGTGCTGATTCGGGCTCTGCGCAGCGGCCTATTGGCCCGTATCGGCTTGATCGGCTGATCGGGCGCGGGGGCATGGGCGCCGTTTACCTGGCGCATCGCGCCGATGGCCAGTTCGAACAACGTGTGGCCATCAAGCTGATCGATCTTCCCCTGGCCACGGAACTGTTCCGCGAGCGCTTCCGGCAGGAGCGGCAGATTCTGGCCGGCCTGCAGCATCCTTATATAGCGCGGATGCTTGATGGCGGCATTACCGCCGATGGCGATCTCTACCTGGCGATGGAGTACGTTGACGGCGTACCCATTCATCGATTCTGCGAAGCGCACAATCTGACACTTCCAGAGCGCCTGGCACTGTTCCTGCGCGTTTGCGAGGCAGTGCAGTACGCGCACCAGAATCTTGTTGTTCATCGCGATTTGAAGCCGGACAACATCTTTGTGGTTGAAGATGGCACGCCGCGGCTGCTCGACTTTGGAACCGCCAAGCTGCTGTCTCCTTCGCTGGGGAATCCCGGCAGCGAGATGACCCGGGAAGGCTATCAGTCGTTTACCCCGCAGTACGCGAGCCCTGAACAGGTGCTTGGCAATCCCATTACGACGGCCTCTGACACATACTCTCTCGGCGTGCTGCTTTATGTGCTCGTAACCGGGTCACTTCCTTACGAGCTCAAGGAACTGACGACGGCGGAGATGCTGCGCGTAATCTGCGAAGAGCCTCCGCGGAGGCCATCGCACGAAGTTGGGGCTGATCGCAAGCTCAGGGCTGCTCGCAAGCTCGACCCCGATCTCGACGCCATCCTGATGAAGGCGTTGCGCAAGGAGCCGCTGCAACGCTATCTAACCGCACAGCAACTCGCTGCCGATGTTCAGGCGTGGCTCGATCACAAGCCTGTGGCCGCGCGGCGGGGAACATTCCGCTACCGGGCATCCAAGTTTGTCGTTCGCCATCGCGTGGGGATCGCTGGCGCAACGCTGCTGGTGGTGTCGCTGGCTGCGGGCATTGCCGGGATTCTATGGCAGTCTCGCGAGGCTAACCTCCAACGGCGCAAGGCCGAAGCGCGCTCGGCCGATCTGCGCCAGCTCAGCAAAAGTCTTCTGTCGGAGCTTGACGAAGCAATCAAACAACTACCCGGCTCAACCGGTGTGCAGAAGCTTCTAGTGACGCGCGTGCTTGAGCATCTTGACCGCATGGCGGCAGACGCGCAGGGCGATCGATTGACGCAGATCGATCTTGCAGACGCGTATACGCGCCTCGCCAACATTCAAGGGAATCCCTACGATCAGAATCTTGGCGACCCAGCGGGCGGCCTGGCGAGCGACCAAAAGGCCATCGATCTTGCACGGTCACTCGTTGATGAAAATCCGAAGGACCGAGATGCGCTGCGCGCGCTCGCGACTGCCGAGGATGCTGAGAGCGAGATTCTGTTTGGCACGGCCCGCACGCAGGAGGCGATTACGGCGATGCAGGCTGCAACACGGGACTACGATCGGCTCATTGAGACTCGTGATGCGACTCCCGCTCTCATCTGCGAGGTGGCGGCGGCTTACGGCACGCTGGGCGACGAGTGGGGCCAGACCGGAACCGCGAGCCTGTCCAACACCGCCGAGGGTCTCCGCGCCTACCGCAAGACGATCGAGCTGGACGATCGCGCCCTCAGCATCGATCCCAACTTTCTGCGCGCCCGCCGCGGCCTCGCGCTGACCCAGATGAAAATCGGCAGCGAGGAGATGGAGGCTGACCCAGGGCAGGCGCTCAAGGATTACCAGATCGCCATCGAGAAGGCCGATGCATTGCCGAAGGACGACAAGAACAGCTACCAAACGATGCGGATGCGCACGATGATTCAGCGCAAGAAGGCCAATGCCCATGTGCTGATGGGGCAATACGCCGAGGCAATGCCCTTGTTTGCCCAGGTTGTTGAATTCCACCGCAAGATGGTGGCCGTTGACCCGCAGGATCTGCGTGCGCTCGCCGATCTTGAAGTGATTCTGGACGACGAGGCTGTTGCACTTGAGACCGCTGCCGACCCTGCGCTTGCCGCTCCGGGGAACGACTCGAAAAATGAACGGGGCCGCATTCTCTCGCAAGCCTGCGACACGCTGCGCGAGGTAGTTGCGATCATGGACAAAATGCTTCGCCAGGATCCCACGAACGAGAACTGGAGATTCGTTCGGGCCAGCGCGCAGGTGAGGCTGGCGACGGACGAGTCGACACTCAATCAGGGACAGGACACTGAGCCTCTTGCGCGGGCTGGTCTTGCGGCGTTTAAGGAGATGGCGCAAAGCAAGGACGCGTCCGCCATGGTGCTCGAGTCGGCGGCCACTGCTTTTACCACGGTGCAGCCGGCATCTTTGCGCGATCCGCGCTTTGCGGTGGCGTGTGCCGAGCGCGCGGTCGACGAGAGCCACCGGCAAAGGCCGGCCGTGCTGCTCACGCTGGCACAAGCTTTGCATGCGGCGGGGCAGCTGGAGCAGGCGCGCCAGGTTGCGAAGGAGGCTCTCGCACTGCTGCCGCCTCAGCAGCCGGGCGCTGCACGCTCCAACATCCGCAAGCAACTTGAATTTGAAGCGCAGGGCGGAGCGACCGTTTCTGGGAAAGCGTCCTGATTGCGGGCGTATCCTTTTATAGAGAATCAAAAAGGACTCTCGTGGCATATTCAAGCCTGCAATCTTCCTCGAATATCACTCTCCATGAACAGATGCTGGCAGTAGCTCTCGAAGAGGCTCGGCTTGGCTTTGATGAGGGAGGCATCCCCATTGGTGCGGCGCTTTTCACGAGCGACGGACGGCTGATCAGCCGGGGCCGGAACAGACGTGTGCAGCATGGCGATCCGAGCGCGCACGGCGAGACCGATGCGTTTCGGGCGGCCGGCCGGCAACGCAGCTATCGCGACCTGGTGATGGTGACTACGCTTGCGCCCTGCTGGTATTGCAGTGGCCTGGTCCGGCAGTTTCGCATTGGAACATTAATAGTGGGAGAGAGCCGGACGTTCGCCGGTGGACTGGACTGGCTGCGCGAACATGGCGTCGAGGTGATCGATCTCGACAGCACAGAATGCCGCGAGTTGCTTGAGGCTTTCATTGCGAAGCATCCTGAGGTGTGGAACGAGGACATTGGGGAAGAGTGAAAGGCAGGGAACAGGGAACAGGGAACAGGGAACAGAAGGCTCGCTCTTTGGTGCAATTACATGAGGGGCATCCGCGTGGCGGATGCCCCTCATGTATTGATGCGGGTTAGCAACTGTGACCTATGAACTGACAACTGCGTACTGCTTCTAGAACTGGAATCCCAGCGACATTTGAATCTGACGCGGTGCGCCGATGGTGTGCTGCACGATACCCAGGCCGCTGGGGCAGGAGTAGAGCCCGCCAGGACCCGGGGAATTAACGCTGTTTGTGCCGCAACCTGTAGGTAGGGGCGAAACGCCAGTCGGCAACGCACCGGGGAAGGCATTGTAGTTCTGGTTTTGCGAGACTTCGTTTCCTGGAACGTCGAAGCTGGCAGTGTTTGTCAGGTTGTAAACGTCAAACGTGTACTTGAAGTTGTACTTCTCCTTGAACGACAACTCCTTGACCAGCGAGGCGTCGGCACGCTTCTGGAAGGACTGGCGGAAGATATTGCGCTGGCCGGTGGTGAAACCGGTTTCATAGGGATCCGAGGTTGGGATGGCGCCGTTGAGGCCGCCAGCATCCAGCAGCGGCAGCGTAAAGCACGCGGCGTTGAGGGCCGGCTGGCCACCCGAAGGAGTCCATGCACCAGAAGCGTGCGTCAGCGCGCTCTTTGCGGTGCATCCCTTGGCGAGCGGAACGATCGGGTTGGTGATGCCGTCGGCGGTTGAGTAGTAGATGCTGCCGATCGCGCCAGAGAAGTCGATGACGCTGTAGGGTTGTCCGCTCTGCAACACGGTCAGTCCGACGAGCGACCATCCGCCGATTATTTTGTCAGCAACCGAGTTCTGTTTTGCAAAGGTTGGGATCTTGAATACGTAGGTGAAGTCGATGACGTGGGTACGGTCGTAGTCCGATGAGCCGTAGCTGCCGCGCAGGTTGAGGGGGTTGTTGCCGTTGTAGAAGAGGCCCAGGCCACTCTGTTCGTCGAGTGCATGGGAGTATGTGTACGAAGCACCCACCTGGATGTCGTGGCTCATCTTCTTTTCAACGTGTGCTTGCAGTGCGTTGTAAGCGTCGACGCCGGCAGCCACATACTTGATGGACTCAGCGGCGTAGCCAATGTAGGGAACGCGCAGGTCTACGTTGCCGCCCTCGTAGTTGGCCAGATAGCCGGTACCATCGGGCAAGGTCGCGCCGCCGACGTTGTATCCGTAGCTGTAGCTCTGGATGTTTGGCCCGCCGGCCAGGGTTGGGCTGGTGGGGCTGGCGATTTGGGCCTGGTTGAATGGCACGGGGATGACCTGGTGGCGTCCAAGGTTGCCCACGTAGCCAATTTCGATTGCCAGGTCAGCGCGCGGCTGCCACTGGATGTCAAAGGTGTAGTTCATGGTGTAGGGCAGCTTGTTGGCGCGGTCGTAGACACCAAGCGAGATGGGCTGGCCGCCGCTCAAGATTGCAGCGGCGTTGGGCAGGTAGTTAGCAAGATCGGTGGCCTTGGGGTTTGTCGGTGGGGGAAGCAGCGAGGTTCCCCAGGGGGCCTCGAGGTTTCCCATGGCTTCCTGCGCGGCGCCCGCATCCAGAGCGCCAGCGCCGCCGCCGCCGCAGGTGGGAATGTAGCCCTGATAGTAGTTCAGGGTTGCACCGGGGCATTGTGAGACGTTGACAAAAGGAAGCTGCTGGTTGACACCGAAGGGGCCGCCGGTGACGGTGCCGATAGCGTAGCCGGGGGAGAAATAGCTGAAGAGCTCGCCGCGGTCATAGTAGAAACCGCCGCCTGCGCGGATGACCAGCTTGCCGTGTCCGAAGCCGGGCTGCCACGCCGCGCCCGCGCGGGGAGCAATGCCCCACTGACGTCCGGTCAGCGTTGTATTGCTGACACCGTGGGTGCCGTTGGCGTTGTTGCCCGCGATGATCAAGCCCGGGTTATCGATGCTGTCGGAGGCAACGTTGTAGCTATAGACCTTGGGATCAAAGTTGAAGATGCGGCCATATTTTTCTGTCAGTCCGCCATCCCAGTCATAGCGAACGCCCACATTGACTGACAACGTCGGCGTTACTTGCCACTTGTCCTGGAGATACATGCCCAGTTGGTTTGAACGGTAGTAGCGGTTGGCGTCGCCCTGGAGGAAGGAGCTGACGTAGAAGCCGGTGGCGGAGCTTCCGGGAGTTACATAGCCCTGCACAAACTGGCTGAAGTCATCGGTGGCAACGGTCCCCGTTCCAGTACGTTTGTCGATGGTGTTCAACTGCGTGTAGGTGTAGCTCGCGCCGAAGCCGACGGTGTGTTTGCCGACAGTCAAGATGGCGTTGCCCGAAGGTGCAAGACGGTTTTGGAATGCTCCGGTGTTTGCCGATTGCCCTTCGGCGTTGGGGCCGATGTTGAGGTAGACGTTGCTTACGCCGGAGGGCTGATTCTCGCCAAGGACGTTGTAGATGGAGACGCCGGGGAAGTAATTCGACCCAAAAGTATTAATCGAGCCAGTGCCGTAGGAACCGCCGGGGATGGAACCGGGACCGAAGGCCTGCTCGTTATCGCCCCAGTTTTTCTCGCGCAGAATGCCGAATGTCTCCGTGGTGCTGAGGTTGGATTTGACGATGAATGTGTTGGTAAGGGAGACGACCTGTGCGCCGGAGTCAAGGTGCTCAGTAAAGCCGGGCACGCTGGAGTATCCGAAAGGCGCGAGCGTTGGGTCGTGCTGGTAGAAGTATTTGGCAGAAAGAGTGTCTTTCGCGGTTGCGTTGTAATCCAGGTCGGCTACAGCGAGGTCGGCTTTGAATCGGCCTGTGCCGGGGATAAGGGCATTGTCAAGATGGGAGATGCTGGGGGCGACGCCTTGCAGATTGTCGTTGGGGATGAGCCACTTGCCGGGCTCGCCGGGAAGCGCGGGAGAGTTGAAGAGGATGAGCGCCAGCGGATCGATCTGCGCGCTCGTGACGGGATTGTTCAGATAGGTGTCAGAGCCGAATGAGTTGTTGCTGACTGTCGCCAGGCCATTGGCGGACCGGTCGTCGGTAAGTCCAACGGGAACGTCGAGGAAGGAGTCGCCGATCTCCTGATCGGAGACGTGCAGGTGCTGGTAGGCGAGAAAGGCGAAGAGCTTGTCCTTGATGATTGGGCCGCCAACCGTGCCGCCCAGAATGGTGCGATGCAACTGCGGAACCTTGGCATTGGCGGGAACGTCTGGATCCTGATTGAAGAAGAAGGGCGCCGCATTGAGCCAGTTGGTGCCGCGGTGGACGTAGGCATTGGCGTGCCATGTGTTGGTGCCCGAGGCGGTGCTGAGGTCGATGTGCGCGCCGGAAGTGGAACCCTGCTGCGCGTCGTACATTGAGGCATTCACACGCACTTCGGAGATGGTCTCCGGCGCGGGGGTGGGGATGGCGTTGCCGATGGTGAGATAGATGGAAGCGACCGAACTGATGACGCCGCCACCACCGCCAGGGGTGGTCTGCGCGCCGGTGGAGTTGATGACGCGCGCCGAGGAGACCTGGCTGGTGCTCTTGCCATTAAACAGGTTGCTGGCGTCAACGCCGTTGAGCAGGAAGGAATTTGAGGTATCGCGCTGGCCGTTGGCCCAGATGGGTTCATTACCCAGGCCGCTTTGCGCGCCCGTTCCGCTTGAGAGTTCGGCGTTGACACCGGCCGACTGAGTTGCCAAACCGGTAAAGCTCCCCGTCGACAGAGGCACGTCCTCAATTTCAGCCTTGTCCATGACGTAACCATTCGTCGTATCCGTTGCGTTCATCAGTGGCGAGGCTTCCACTTCCACTGTGTCGGTTGTCTTGCCCACCTTGAGCGACGCATTCACCGTGCCGGTACGGTTGGCCTGGACGGCGATATGTTCCGACTTCTGCACTTCGAATCCGGCTGCGGAGTAGGTGACCGTGTAGGTGCCGATGGGCAGGTTCACCAGCGAATAGACGCCCGATCCGTTGGTTTTCGCGGTGCGGGTGAGCGCGGTGTTCTCGTCCACCACCGTTACAGTCACGTCGGGAATCAATGCCCCGGAAGTATCCGTTACGACTCCCGTTAACCCGCCCAATGTCTGCTGCGCAAACATCGGTACACAACAGAACGCGATGACTGCTATTGGCGCCAAAACAACCAGCAGCCGGAAGATGGGAAGCGACAGTTTTTTCATGGAATACCTCACGTGGAGTTGGCCTCGAAATAGGGAATTCCCCACCGCTCTCCGCAAGAAGCCGGAGACCGTGGGAGCAATAAAGGTGATGAATCGTTTAGGGTATGAACCCAAAAAGAAAGAAGTGAAGAAACTTTACGAGCTTGGCCCGTCTGTTGAGTTTGGTCTATGGTGCTCTGCGGATTGCATACAGGATACCGGCAGGTCTACCGTTTTCAATCGCAAATCTGTCGAATTCTTATACCGTTTTTATGCCGATGTTCTGGGTGTTTGTTGATATCGTGTGCAAAAGCCGCTAATTACTTTGATGGCTCAAACTATTTGGTTTTCAGTGGCTTTCGGGGCTGGCTCACCGCTTCGGAATGAATTCTGGATGGTGGATGAAGCTGGCCTGCTTGCGCGTTGCCCGGTGGCGTCGCCGGCTAGGCGCGGCTTGTGTTCATTCTGCTTATGCGGGACCAAACCAAACCTGCCGCCAGATAGCCGAGATAAATCCATGGAATGCGCGCGTGGTTTGCATCGCTTGCCGATTGCAGATCGAATATCACGATGAGGATCATTACGACCACGGTGAGCGCGCTGACCGCGGCAACCAGGTGAGAGTGCTGGCCGAGCGCGCGGCGCGCAAAAGGCAGAGCCAGCGCCACCAGCGCGTAGGCGGTGAGGAATCCAAAGACCGATAGCGAGCCAAGCAGGTCATACATGTCTGAGCCCTGCACGCCGCGCAACCCCATGACCCCGGTGGCCGCAAACATCAGCCCAGCAGATACCGCAACGGCAACTCCAGGGGTTCCGTGCTTCTCTGTCGTGCGTTCCAACGCCCTTGGCAGCAGGCCGCCGTGGGCCATCTTCATGATCACCCGCGCAGCCGCGGTGGTACACGCCAGCACGCAGGCAAACATACTTACCGCGGCTCCGAAGTCAATGGCCACACCCAGGGGCGAGATACCGGCTTTGGTGGCCAGCAGGTGCAGTGGACTGGTGGAATCGCTGAGCTTTGAGGCTTCGCCCCTGAAGCCCAGCACCTCAGAGTAGGAGCAGAGCATGAAGAAGGCTCCGGCGAGGATGGCGCATTGCAGCACAGCGCGGGGAATGGTCCGCAGCGGTTCGCGCGCTTCATTGCCCAGCGTGGTCGCGCTCTCAAACCCGACAAAGCTGAACATGGCCAGCACCAGGGCGGGGCCCAGCGCGGAGATCGATGTGCCTTTCAGCCTGAGCTGATCCATGTCCAATTGAAACCCATAGCGAAACACCATCACCGCCAGGATGACGAGAATCAGGCTCACCGAGACGATTTCGATCCACAGCATCATTTCCGCTGAGAGCTTTACATCGCGGTATGCGACATAGCCGGCCACTCCGCAGACAAGCGCAAGAACCGCGAGCGCCTGGAGAGTTGGGCCCATCCAGTGGAGCAATGGCCCGGCCAGAATGTTGGCGTAATACAGTGCTCCTCCCGCCACCGATGCGCCTGTGGCGATGTACGCCAGCAGCAGACCCCACGCGGCTGCCGCGCCGAGCGACGGAGGAAGTGTGTCCGCGGCATAGCTGTAGAGCGATCCGGGCGATGCGGAGAGGCGGGCGAATCGGCTTACGCAAAAGCCCACCATCAGCGTGGCCGCCATGGCCAGCAGATAGACAAACCAAGTGGCATTTCCGGCGAGCGCGAATACCAGAGGGATGGTCAGCGACGGAGAAGTCGAAGGCGCCATCGCACTGACGCTCTGCGCCAGGGTTTCGAGCGGTCCCAGCACCCCGGCATGCAGGCCGTAGTGCTCCTTCGCGCCTGCTCCCGCATACACTGCGGCTGAGGTCTGGTCGGCCACCGGTGGAGTCCTTTTGCTGTGAATTGTTTCCAGGTTTCTCTAGTTCTATTCCAGCCCCGGAGCGGGGTCAAGTTGGGAGTCGAATTCCTCTGATCTGAGACGACAGAAGTCGATGTTACCGGGCTGACGGATGTGCCAGTGACGACACCTGAGCCTTTTTCCTTATTACTAATGGTTGGTGGGCTGCAGTGACTATAGTTGGGGATGTTTTACCAGTGAAAGCGGAGCAGAATCTGGATGGGGCGCTGCGATTTGCAGGCGCCAGCTCGGGTTGAATTGGAGCCGTGTGATGAAGTGCATCTAAGGCGATGCCCTTTGTTATCAAAATCTTCAATGTGGCCAATGGATCGACGCCGAGATTTCCACAAGCGGCCAGCGCGATGCTTTTTCGGTTTTCGCCTTTTGCTCTCTTTTGGCCTCTGGCGGCTGGAAAACCGCCGAGTTTCCGAACTTCTAAGCTGCTGGAGGTAACCCGTTTACGTGACTCGAAAGTGTTAAAAATTATTGTTGATGCAATTCCCGAAAAGATGCTTATAATACGGGAACAGTTCCGAGATGCCGATTGGTGTCTCCTAATTAGAAGGTTCCAGCACTGCGAGATCCCCCATCTCAATGCGCCGGACACCTGATTATCAGCCGTTGGAATATTGGTCTCGTTGCAATGCTTGGGGTGGCGTTGCTGATTCGTCGAGTGCCGGCCGGACCGAAAAGCTGCAACAATGGTCTGGGAAACAGGACAGTTCATAGCTGAAAGCACAGACAGCGTGGATAAAGAGATGAGCCAGTATTCAGGAGGAAGCATGAAGAAGTTCGCAGTAGCCTTGCTCAGTTTGGCGGGAGTCCTCGCCATCACCCCGGTTGCGTCTGCAGATTCCTATACCTTCGCCTTCTCCGGACCAGTCAACACGACCTACGGGGCGAATCCAGGAAACATTTCGTTCAATGCCGTTTTCACCACGACCCCCGCCGCGGGGGATTCGCTGAACATCACGGGGGTTACCGGGACGTACAGCAATAGCGGTGACGGGCTCGCCGGGACCCTGGGCCTGTATGACGGCAACGCCACGAATGCATCCCCGAACTCTGATGCCGATGGGACTGCCGTCTACGACAACGTGTTCTATCCGAATAACGACGCACCGAGTGACACTGGTTCTGCTTCTCCGTTCCCGAAGACCTATGTGGGTGGCTATTTCGATAACAATGGGTTGCTGATGACGCTGACCGACGGGTCCACGGAATATTTGATCAACTTCTGGGCGAACGAAAACATCAGCAACGGTTCGGCTGACTACAACCTGGTCGAAATCATGACTAACTGCAATCCGAGCAACAGCCAGTGCTTCCTCGATGAAGGGAACGGCAACTCGCAGCTCTATTCGCCGGGTAGTGGCGAGATTTCGAGCACACCGGAGCCGTCGTCCTTGCTCTTGCTCGGATCTGGTCTTCTCGGACTGGCATTCATTGTTTATCGCAAACAGATCAGGAACGAGCAGTAAAGTTCCGATCGAAGGAAGTTTCCGAGCAATTGGATATGCAATACTTTGCACTTTGCATGGTTTCCCCAGCGCAAGTTGTTGATAACAAAAAATAAAACTTTGGCGCTGAGTTTGCTTTAAGGTGAGTGGAGACCCTCCGGGGTAACCTGTGAGATCCTCGCACAGGCCGGTGAGGGTAGCTGAATTACTGAGACCCATGAATTTGGGCCAGGGCCAGCAAGCTTCAGCCTCACTAGAACTTCTCGATACGACTGCAGCAAATCGGCGTCGAATTATTTATCGGGATTGATAATTGACTAAAAATGCAGTAATTTGGTCTGGAAGCTGGGCACGTAAGCAAAGTGTTTCCAGCGGCTTCCTTATCCAGGCAGAGCAGTCAGCAGCAATCGAGATGTGGCAGAAGGGACAAAGCCCGAAGCAAAAAGGGTTTCCCTTACCGGCAGAAGCTTCTCAAAACTTTGGTTTTCCATTTTCGGAAGGAGATTCGGAATGAACGCAACTTGGGTTAAGAAACTTGCATTTTCGGCACTCGGCTGCGCTATGGCATCAGGAACGTTCGCCATGGCCAACTCTATACCTGTCAGCGTTGACTTCAGCTGCAGCGACGGCCAGGGCGTCAAGTCCGCCGGCGGCAACCTATGTTCTGGCGGCTCTGGGCCGGTCGGAGTTACGCCCATCTCAGAGTGGACACAGGGATTCACCGGTGGTTCAGGTACAGGAACCATCAACGTAGCCACTTCCTCAACGAGTTCCTATGGCTCCGATTGGATCGAGGAAAAGGGCAATCCGGCATCCGCTCTGGGATCGACTGGGGGAACGAACACCCTGACGGTCAGCGAAAGCGGAACTAGCTATCTCTTCTCGTTCCAGGGAATCGATTTCGGCTTGACCACCAACAGCACGGTACATTACACCGTTACCGGCTACGATGAGGGCGTTCAGGAGTTTTCCTACATCGGCATAGCCACTTCAGGCGCTACCTGCTCCAATTGCAGCACGGGCTTGAGCTGGGTTACCGCCGACGATACGCTCTACAACGGTGATGCGCTTACGCTGCTGGTAATCCAGGCAACGAGCAGCAGCACAGTATACGAGGATAACCTCAACCTCGATGTCACTCCCACTCCCGAGCCCGGATCGCTGATCCTGCTTGGAACCGGACTGTTCGGACTGGCATTCATTGCCTACCGCAAGTCTCGGGCCGCAAGCGTGTCTCTACACTCGTAGACCGCAACTGCGTTCAGGGATCTTCATTCCGTTGAACTAAGAAACGGGGCATCCACAACGGGTGCCCCTCTCTTTCTCTGACCTCCCAATCGCCCGCTCAGCGCTTCTCTTGCGCTCGCGGGTGTTTTCGTCTTTGTCGGGGCTTGCCTTTCCGCATCAATCCACCCATCGAATCGCGCCCTTTGGTGCCGGTTCGTAACCTCTCCTTCAGTACCGCCGGCGGGGCACGCTCTTCTGCGTCTAATCTCCCACAAGTTCTCTGAGCTAAAATGGAATTAACGGATGTCTCTCGCCAATCCAGGGTCCGCCAGCCCAATAGCCCGGTTTGATCGGGAAACCACACTGCGGCCCGATCTGCGGCACGATTCACTCTCAAGCGGTTCATTCCGCTCCGCCACTACCCCCCTCATCCAAGTCCAGGGCCTTGCCAAGACCTACCGCACTGCGCGCGGTGACCTGACCTTGTTTCAGAACCTGAACCTGGAAGTTCATGCAGGTGAGATGGTTGCGGTTGTTGGCCAGTCAGGGGCGGGAAAGAGCACACTTTTGCACATTCTGGGCGCCCTTGATGCGCCCTCCGCGGGAACTGTATACTGCGCCTCAACCAACGTAGCCAAACTGTCTGCTCGGGAGGCAGCAGTGTTTCGCAACAGAGAGATTGGCTATGTGTGGCAGTTCCATTACCTGCTGCCGGAGTTCAACGCCCTTGAAAATGTCGCAATGCCGTTGCTGGCTCGCGGCCAACAGAAACATGAGGCTCTCGCTGTGGCGACAAAATGGCTCTCAGAAGTCGGTCTTCAGGATCGCGCTGATCATCGGCCCGGCGAACTATCAGGCGGCGAGCAGCAGCGTGTGGCGCTTGCCCGCGCATTGGTGAACAACCCGCGACTTCTGCTTGCCGATGAGCCGACCGGCGATCTGGACGAGACCACGGCCGGTCAGGTTTTCTCGCTCATAGAGAGACTCCATCAAACGCACAACCTTACCTCGCTCTTAGTGACACATAACCTCGAACTTGCCGCCCGCTGTACGAGGGTGCTAAGGCTCGAGAACGGACGACTCACTTCAGCAACCGCAACGCACTAGCTGAACCGCCAACACTCCGGTACCTGGTCGAAATTGCACCATTTCAGATGGTTTTGGAGTCTTAAATAGTAGGCAGCCTGGAAGCCGAAGCATGTGGTCGCTTCCAGATACACCAAAAGCGATAGGATGGCACCCCAGGAGCAGCTTGATCGCTCGCTGATAATCGAAACAGAGGAACGCTTCGATCCATCTCCAAGGGCTGTTCGGGGGCAGGGAAGCATTTTCCAGGGGCCTTCGGCGGCGCAGTCAAAAGAAGGGCACGTGGTGCCAGGGCCGAGGCCGGCAACGGAGCGGACGGTTACTACCCACGCAAGCCTGCTCGAAAAGGGAGAGCATCATGTTCGAACGCTATACGGAGAAGGCACGGCGCGTGATTTTCTTCGCGCGATACGAGGCTAGCCAGTTCGGTTCGCCGTACATCGAGACCGAGCACCTGTTGCTCGGCCTGCTGCGCGAGGACAAGGCATTAACCAATCGCTTCCTTCGCTCGCATGCTTCGGTGGAGTCCATCCGCAAGCAGATCGAAGCCCACACGACTATCCGCGAGAAGGTTTCAACGTCTGTCGACCTGCCTCTCTCCAACGAATGCAAGCGCGTGCTCGCCTATGCTGCCGAAGAAGCTGAGCGGCTGGGGCACAAGCATATTGGTACGGAACACCTGCTGCTCGGCCTTTTGCGCGAAGAGAAATGCTTCGCAGCGGAGATCCTCCAGGAGCGCGGCCTCAAGCTGGCGCAAATCCGCGACGAACTCGCACGCGTTACGCAGGAGAAGGCTCCGCCGCAACAGCGGCAACGCGAATCGAGCCTGCTTGCCGAGTTCAGCCGCGACCTGACGCAGGCTGCCATGGACGGGCAGCTCGATCCCCTTGTGGGCCGGGACGGAGAACTCGAGCGCGTGATTCAGATTCTTTGCCGCCGCACCAAGAACAACCCGGTGCTGATCGGCGAGCCCGGCGTTGGCAAGACGGCCATCGTCGAGGGCTTGGCTCAGCGCATCTCAGACGGCGAGGTGCCGAGCTTCCTTGCCGACAAAAAGGTACTCGGCCTCGACCTATCGCTTATCGTGGCCGGAACCAAGTATCGTGGCCAGTTTGAAGAGCGGCTCAAGACCATCATGAAAGAGCTGATGGAGAATCAGAACTCCATCGTCTTCATCGACGAGTTGCACACGCTGGTGGGCGCCGGTTCAGCAGAGGGCTCGCTCGACGCCGCCAACATCCTGAAGCCCGCGCTCAGCCGTGGCGAGATCCAGTGCATCGGAGCCACCACCCCGGCTGAGTATCGCAAGTCCATCGAGAAGGACCGCTCGCTCGAGCGGCGCTTCCAGGCCGTCAAGGTGCCACCGCCCAACGAGGCCGATGCCATCAAGATCATCATGGGCATCAAGGACCGCTACGAGAAGTTCCACGCCGTCAGCTATACCGACGCGGCCGTGGAGTTCGCGGTTTCTCACTCCAACCGCTACATACCGGATCGCTTCCTGCCCGACAAGGCGATCGATCTGATCGACGAAGCAGGCGCGCGCGTGAAGCTGCGCCAGACTTCGCTGCCCGAGGAGATCACCGAAGTTCAGAAGCGGATCAAGTTCATCGTTCACCGCATGGACTCGGCCATCGCCAATCACGAGTTTGAGAAGGCGCGCTTCTACTCCGACGAGGAGCGCAAGGAGCGCGAGAACCTGCGCGCGCTGCGCGACAAGTACCACCTTGATGACTCCGCCGCCGGCATTGTTGGCCGCGAAGACATTGAGGATGTGGTCAGCCGCTGGACCGGCGTTCCCGTGACCAGCATCAAGGAAGAAGAGACGCAGAAGCTGCTGCGCGTGGAAGAAGAGCTGCACAAGCGCGTGATCTCGCAGGAGAAGGCTATCAGCGCACTGGCCCGCGCGATCCGCCGGTCCAGAGCTGGGCTGAAGTCGCCCCATCGTCCGATTGGCAGCTTCCTGTTCCTCGGACCTACAGGCGTGGGCAAGACGGAGATGGCGCGCACCCTGGCCCAGTTCCTCTTCGGATCAGACAAGGCGCTCATCCGCTTCGACATGTCTGAGTTCATGGAGAAACATTCGGTGTCGAAGCTGATCGGTTCGCCTCCGGGATACGTGGGCTACGAGGAGGGTGGACAGTTAACCGAGCGCGTCAAGCGGTCGCCGTATTCGGTCGTCCTGCTCGACGAAATCGAGAAGGCGCACCCCGATGTCTTCAACATCCTGCTGCAGGTTTTTGAAGATGGCCAATTGACCGACGGCCTCGGTAATACCGTCGACTTCAAGAACGTCATCCTCATCATGACCTCGAACATTGGCGCGCGCCACCTGATGAAGAAGCAGGGGCTCGGCTTCCAGTCAGATCGCGAAGACATTGTCTCGGACAAGATCGAGGAACTGGTTAAACAAGAAGTCAAGAAGACCTTCAACCCCGAGTTCCTGAACAGATTGGACGAGGTCATTCTCTTCCAGTCGCTCAGCGACGCGGACCTGATCCAGATCGTCGAGTTGCTCGTGCAGCAGCTCAACACCAACCTGGCGCAGAAGGCCATCACCATCTCGGTCACCGAGGAAGCCAAGAAGTGGATTCTGGAGAAGACCCTCGTCGATCGCAGCTACGGCGCCAGGCCCTTGCGGCGCGCCCTGCAGCGGTTTGTCGAAGATCCTCTGTCGGAAGCGCTCATCGCCGGCAAGATCAACGACCGCCCGGCGTTCCTCGAGGTTTACCTCGACAACAACCAACTGTTCTACCGCCCGGTGAGTGCGAGCGACGAAGCCAACAGCGAAGCGAAGCCGGCCGGGGTGAGCCTGACCAGCTAGGCCGGCCGCAGAACGCGTTCCTGAACAAGAGAGCCCCTGGCGGAACAGCTGGGGGCTCTTTTGTCTACTGGCGTTAACGGTGGCGGGGAAGGAATTGGCTCAATTGGGCTTACCCAGGTTCTTCCATCTACCTATTGTTGCGCAATCACCTTTCGCACGACGCTGTTCGCCGAGTCGGCGAAGATCAGGTTTCCCTGGGGATCGAGGGCCAATCCCGTTGGGCCATTGATTCGCGCGGACGTGGCCTTTCCGCCATCTCCCTGATAGCCGGCCACTCCACTGCCGACCACTGTTTGAATCACTCCAGGTTGGATCGCAACCCCGAATACGGTAACGACATTCGTGTTTGTGTTGACAGCGCGAATGCGCTCGTTGGCGGCGTCAGCGATGTAGAGCACGCCTGCCGAATCCACCACGATGCTTATGGGTCCGTTCAGCTCGGCACTGGTTGCTGCGCCCCCGTCGCCCGAATAGCCCGCCGAGCCCGTTCCGGCAACGGTCGTGATGATTTTGGTAGTCGCGTCCACTCTTCGGACGCGATTGTTTTTGTAATCTGCAATGTAGATGTTGCCCGCTGAATCGATGAATGGGCGCGAAGGAAAGAAGAGCTCCACCTGGCTAGCGGGGGCACCGTCCCCGGAGTATCCCTGCGCGCCGTCGCCCGCCACTGTCGTTATATCGCCTGTGGCAATGGTCACCTCGCGGACCCGGTTGTTGAGTGCGTCGCCGATGAACAGGTTGCCATTGCTATCAATTGCTACACCATCGGGAAAATTCAACTCCGCACTGGTGGCGAGGCCACCATCTCCGGAGTAACCAGCGAAGCCATTTCCCGCGATGGTCGTGATCTCATCGGTGAGTGCATTGATCTTGCGAATGCGGTCGTTGTCCCCATCCGTTATATACAGGTTCACAACTCGATCGAATACCACATGCGTCGGGTTGTTCAACCGGGCCGATGTGCCGACTCCGCCATCTCCCGAATACCCCGCGTATCCGTTTCCCGCGATGGTCGAAATGTCGTTTGTGACGGCATCCACCCGGCGAATGACATTGTTTTGAGAATCTGCGATGAACATGTTTCCCGGGCCGTCAAACGCGATGCCGGAAGGGCCCGAGAGCTGCGCATTGTTGGCCGCTAAACCGTCGCCGGAATAGCCCGAACTGCCATCGCCAGCAATGGTTGAGATGGTGCCCGGCGCAGCAGCCAGCACATGCACTTGTGTGGCTGCCGAAGCGGTGGAATCGGCATTGCTGGTGGCAGCGATGGAGACAAATGCCGGAATGGGAAGCGTTGCAGGTGGTGTGTAAAGTCCGGTTGGTGTGATCGTGCCGAAGATGCCGGAAGCTCCTGGGACGCCGTTGATCGACCAGGTTACAGTCGAATCGCTGTTTCCTGTCACGCTTGAGGAAAACAGTACCGGACTTCCCAAAGGCGCCAGCGGGCCCTGAGGGCTGACGGTGACTGTTGTTCCTGTGCCTCCTGTGTCAGGATCAGCCAGGTTCAAGTCGTCGCATAAGAGACCAATTGCATCGCTTGCTCCTGGTGGGCCGGGCTGGAGCCCGAACGCCAGCAGGTCGAGACCCGTGTCGAGAATCGGGTTTTTTGCGAATTGGTATGGAAGCAGAGGCACCAGGAAGGCGGCGCAACCCGGCGCAGTCTCTACGAGCCCGCCCACGCAGACCGCGGCACCCGCACCGGTGAGGCAGGTGCCAATGGACAAAACCGTGCCGATGCAATCAAGTGTGCCTGTGAACGTGCTCACCGCTGAGCACGCCGTCTTTGCCACGTTGGCAACTTTTTGAGTGATCCCCGCACTGCCGTAGAGAGTCTGGCAATACTGCGGAACCGTGGACACCAGGTCCTGGTTGCTGAAGCACTCGTTCGGGTTGATAAATGGGTTGGAAGAGCCGATCGGGCCGCTCGCGGCGTAGATGAAGGGCTGAATGATTCCGGTGGTGCCGGTGGACCCGCTGGCAAGTAAATGAATACGGCGGGTTTGACGTGCGCTCGACGTTGGATCGAACGTCGATGGGACAAAGATGATACTGAGTGCGGCTACCTGGTTGCCCACGGTTGCGCTTACGCCAATCGCCTCGCCAGCGTACGTTGTGGGCGGTGTAATGGTTGCGTTCAAAGCCCCGCTTGCATTTGTGGTTCCCTGCTTTGCGCTGAGTGTGCCCTCGGTGGAGGAGAGCGTTATCGCAAGGC
>Ga0302281_10000094_pt1 | contig 71649 bp, 109 predicted proteins | sample III_Fen_E1_2_FD_198762 | JGI IMG/M metagenome (GOLD analysis project Ga0302281, IMG submission 198762) | Peat permafrost microbial communities from Stordalen Mire near Abisko, Sweden - III_Fen_E1_2 | ecosystem: Environmental > Terrestrial > Soil > Wetlands > Permafrost | place: Sweden: Abisko...
TAAAAAGTCAAACAAAAAGCAACTTATGATATAAGAAGAGTAGATACTTAAAACAAGGAGAAATAAACATGTCAGATACTGAAAACAAAAAGAATGCAACCGAACGACTTGAAGATCTAGAGAAAGTAGTACACCAGATTATTCAGGCTCTTCAACCTATGGAGCCAATGGCCCGCGATCTTGGTAACTTTAAAGAGGCACTAAAGCTTCTCAATAATAAGCTTGACGCTGTTGTTAAAGCCTCCAATCAAGGCGAAACCATTACTGATGAAGCCATCGCTAGTTTCATGACCGAAAACAATGTAAAAGAACTTTCTAGCAAGGTGACGCAAATGGTAGAAAGCGGGCTTCTAGCTGCTACCGACACTATTTCGAAGGAATCATTCGTGATTATCAACGAAGCTGATGCAAGTGGTAAGATTGTTAATCCACGTATGCAGTTCTTGCTTTCTTCTTTGCAACACGAAGAAGTTCGGAATAAACTTGATGGTGCTAAAACGGGTGACAACATTCCTGTAGGCGATCAAGGAGCTTCTATCAATGTTCTAGAAGCCTACAATATTATTACTCCTAAAGCCCCAGAAGCTGCTGCAGCGCCAGCCGAAGACGCTCAATCGGCGTCCGCTGATGCTACTCCAGAAGCCGCACCTGCTGAAGCTACCGCTTAATAAACACTAAAAGCCGAGGGAACAACCACCGATGTCTATCAGAAAAGCTAAAACAGCTCCAAAATCTTATTTATCTGACCAAGAACAGCTTAAAAAGATCGTTTTAAGGACAATGAAGAAAGTATCGGACATAGTTGGAAGTTCTCTCGGCCCAGGTGGTCGTGTGACATTGATTGAAGAAAGTCTTCCTAACATCCCAAATAGGTTGACTAAAGATGGGGTGACTATCTTTAAGAATTTGGGTTCAGAAGACTCTTATGAGCATCTGATAATCGAATCTGCTAGAGATGCAGCTGTTAGAACCGCTAATACGGTAGGCGATGGTACTACTACGGCTACCATTCTATCTTACAATATCATCAAGCATATGTTTGATTTTTGTGAACAAAATCCCAAGTATTCTCCACAAAAAGCTATCCGTAGAATTCACAAAGTAGTTAAAGAAATTCTAATTCCTTACATTGAAAGCCGAGCAATCAAGATCACAGAAGAAAACAAAGAACTTATCCGCAAAGTAGCTACTATCTCTGCCAATGGGGATAAAGAGCTTGCCGATGCTGTTATCGAATGCTTTGAGCTACTCGGCTATTCTGATTCCAGCCATGTGACTATTCGTGAGGCTACGGGCAATGATAGCTATAAAGTTGAACGAATTGATGGGATGCCCATTCCAACCGGAATGGAAGATCTTGGCAAATTTAGCAATGTGTACATCAATGATCAAGCATCACTTAGATGCCACTTAATTAAACCTATTTTTGTCCTATTTGATGGAATGATTACCGATCTCATTGGATTGTCACCTATTTTTGACCAGATTGGTCAAAGGTACGCTGATGGCGACGAAAACTTTAAAAATGTGGTCGTAGTAGCTCATGGATTTTCTGATAACGTCATGACTACACTAGCTTACAATTTTGCCAATCCAGGTACTATTAATATCGTCCCCATGAGAACACCAATGGCTCAGCATGTCAATAGCCAGCAACAGTTTTTGTTGGATCTTGGGGCCTTTTGCAATGCTAAGGTGTTTGGGTTTAAAGATCAACTAGGCACAGTTACTCTAAAAGATCTCGGTACTGGGATGGAATCGTTCGAAATGTATCGCTACCGCAGTACGGTTGTAGGTGAAAGTGATCCATTCAACATTGAAATTCGTGCTGAAGAGCTTAAAAAGATGAAAGACAATTCTGAAAGCATCGCAGAGAAAATTTGGCTAGAAGAACGTCTAGGCAAACTCACTAGCGGGATTGTCAAGCTCACTATCTTCAGTAATAGCTCTGGGAGCCTTAAAGAGAAGGCTGACCGAGTAGAAGATGCTGTTATGGCGGCAAAGAGCGCCATCGTCTATGGGTGCTTGCCGGGCGGGTGCAGAATGAGTTTGGACATGGCTATGTTGCTTGCAGAAAAACTACCAGAAAACGATCCGGCTATGACCGTTCTATTTTCTTCCTTGCTTTGCCTACCAGAGAAGCTGCTGTCTAATGCGGGCTATGATAGGGAAGAAATTGGAGTAATCATAGAGGAGCTTCTTAAAGATCCTCAGCTAGTTTATGACATCGAAAATGAACAGTTCGGGAAGGCCGAAGAGTTGGGTCTATTTGATGCGACTAGAAGCGTCCAAGATTCCTTGGTCAATGCAGTATCTATTGCAAGCTTGTTTGGAGCTATAGGGGGAATTATTAGCTTTGAACGAGATCCTATATATGAGAGAGAAGAAGCCAAAGCAGATAGCGAATTTTTAAGAAATTGCGAATATCCTGAAATGAATGTTAATGAAGCAAACAAAAGAGCTTAAATATCAATAAGTTGTAAATATATATTGACTTTTTAATTGTAAAGTGTTAATCTTTATAACATGAAAAGCAAATGGTCTCTAGAAAAATTGCAAGAAGAAGCTAACAAATACACTACCAGAAGTAAATTGATGAGAGGCAATTATGCAGCTTATCAAGCTGCGAAACGACTTAACGTAATGGAACAAGTTTGTTCCCACATGCCAAAACGTGTGGGTATGGCTGGGGAAAACAATCCTCGTTTTAAATGGAATGAAGAAAAAATTTTGACAGAAGCACTGAAATATCATATAAAAAGTAATTTTATAAAACATGCTTATGGGGCATATAAGGCTGCTAAAAAGTTTGGCATCCTACAAAAAGTTTGCTCCCATATGAAAATTCAAAATTTCAATGGTGAGAACAACCCTAATTTTAGATGGTCTCTAGAAAAATTGCAAGAAGAAGCTAACAAATACAACAGTAAAAAAGATTTTTTAAATGCAAATCCGGCAGCTTATTCAGCAGCCGATAAAAGAGGTATTTTAAATAAAATCTGCGAACATATGACAGAAGGTTATAATAGTTGGAATTATAAAAAAATAAACGAAGTTGCTAAAAAATATATTTTTAGAAGTGATTTTGAAAAAAACGATCTTGGTGCTTACAAAGCTGCATTTAGAATGGGAATAATGGATGAAATTTGTGTCCACATGCCCATAAGATCGTCTGAATCTCGTCCAGAAAAAGAATTAGCTTCTTTTATAAAAGAATACTATCCAACTTCGACGAAGCTAAGAAAAAGAAATATAAATATATTAAATAAACCTCACATTTATGGTCTAGACATCGATATTTATATACCAGAACTCAAATTAGGAGTGGAATTTGACGGAACCTACCATCATTCCTTTCGTGGATTGAAAAGATCTAAACCTCATTGGCCAGATAAGGATATTAAAAAATACCATGAAATTAAGGATTCTTACTTCAAATCTATAGGTATCAAAATACTTCATATTAAAGAAAAAGACTTTTTAAAAAATAAAGGGAAATGTTTTCAAAGATGTTTGGATTTTTTAAAAAGTACCGCAACTATTTAATATTGCTAGATAATTTTCAATATTTGATCTCTAAATCAATCTTTATGTAGAGGTTTATCCATGGCTAACTGCACTTATATTGATGGAATTGGTTCAAGTCAAGCAATTGATACTGCTGGCGAAATCGTTGATCTAGCGGGGATTGACTGCTCCTCATTGGTTGGTGCTGCTTTTAATTACGAGCATGAATCAAAACTTCCTTCCCAAATTTGCGGTAAAATTCTCGAATATAAAAAAATATTCTCGGATAAAGATTGTGAAAATGACAGGCACGCATATTATTGGGAAAAATGCAAGACTCCCTTTTTGTATGTAATGGGACGCTTGTTCGATGATAAAAAAGACTCTTCAAGAGAAGTTGCCGCTCTTTTTATGGATGATGCTGAGCATCCAGATGAACAACCGATGGTTGGCTTCTCTATCGAGGGTTCCAAGATAGATAAGGTTGGTCTAATAGTTACCAAATCGGTGGCTCGTAAGATAACTTTGACTAATATCCCGGCAAATAAAACTTGTGTCGCCGAAATGATCCCAGCAGATCCTGAAAAAACTGACTCAGATTCCATTTTTAAATCTGAGCCTTCTTTTACTATTGAACTTCTTTCTAAAGGTCAAAATCCAGGCAAAAAATTCCCTTCGGATGCCCAAAGAGGCGGTCAGCCATCTTATCTAGTGGGTTCCCCCAAAAATCGTCCGATAGCTGCTAGAAAATCAGGAACAAAGAACCATAGAATGGCTGTGGCTAGTTCCCCTAAATTCGGACCTGTAGCTCCTAAAGCTATTCAAGGTGAAATCGGTAAAGGCGAATCAATGAAAAAAGCGATGACTGCAGGCTCAGGAATGACTGCCCCAGGTAATATGGTTGGTGGAGCTGCCTTGGGAAAAGAAGCTTTAGATAAGAAGATGAAGAAGTCCACACTCCTTCAACGAGCAGAACAAGAATATAAAGCTTGGGGTAAGAGAGAAGCTTTTGAAACTTATATGTCAAAAACTATGCCACACCTAGCCAAGGGCGAAATCGCGGCTATTGGGCAAGTTCTTTGTTTAAACAAATCCATGAAAGCTGAAAAGAAGCTTGCTAAAATGATGGTTGGCAGCGATATGGATAGTTTTGTTGAGAAAAAAGAGAAAAAATAGTATTTATGGCAGAATTTTTGATATTCTTATCGTTGGCCTGTCCGAATCCATCTTTAATCAACAGAACCAACTATCCTTGGAACGATCATGACAAAGAAGTTATCAATACATGCTCTAGCAGATGTCCTAAATTATATTCCGATGCTCCATGTCTAAAATTATTTATTAAATACGATAAACAAGATTACGACTGTATCTGTGGCAAACCTTAAGGGATAAAATACCTATTCCCACCTGCGGCAAGCTGTCTGTAATCTAAATGAACCCAATTGCTTCCTGGAGCTTTTTCGCATCTCATGCCCCATTTGTCGAGTAAATTCTTACTTACCAGCTCTTCTCTGACTTCATCGCAAGTCATACCCACAATATCAAAATCCATGGCTTCACCTTCGCTGTGGGCTGAGTGTAAAGCTCCACCAATAGCCTTATTGTACTCTAGCGGTCTGTAGGTAACATGAACATTGATTGGTTTGTCGAAATAATCGCGAACTATATCCATGTCCATGGCTAAATTAATGAGATTTTCTTTGATTTGATCGTTTAGTCCATCCGTTTCATTGGCCATTCGTTTCCAGGTTGGTAAGTAGATCATTTCTTTGACTGTAAAATATTTTGACACTTTACAATCAGGATTTGTCCAATCGACTTCTTGCTTTTCAGTTGGTTCTGGAGCTTTAGTCTCCACAGGAGCACTTTCATTAGTTTTGTTAACTAAAAAGCTCAACAATAATTTACCCAAATCACTCCAAATAGATCCTGCCATATAAACCTCTTGACTTTCTTGCTTTATCACTATAACCTATATAAAGATTGGTATAGAAAAAACAATGAAAATAACTATACATTTTGGATCTGAAGGACCACAAAAACAGATCAACTGGTGGAAAGAACTAATGGATTTCCCTAAAGCTCTCAGCTACAACAATAAAAAATGGGAATGGTCCTTCTATACTACAGATCCTGCAGGCTTTAGCGATTACGTTCTAATACTATCCCAAATTCCTAGTTATGATCCTCACTTTTATGTTGATATGGTTAGTTTCGAAGAACTTTTTGGATCTGATTTTAAATGTGAATGTGGAGCGAAGTTCTCCTCTTTCGAATGGGACCACATGTTTTACTGCTCGATGCGGACACCATGGTAATGGGTTACAAACAACTCTATAAAGAACTCGCAACCTCCATTGACGAACTTCGTTGTGCCGTTTATGATTACGATTTTATTGGTTTCTGCAACCACACGAAAAAATTTAGAGCTTTTATCTACATAGATTCAAAAATGTCCTATAAAGAAAAGTACTTCACTCTAGCGCATGAAGCAGGTCATCTCTTTTATATGAGCGGAGACAATATGTTCAATTGGTCTAAGAAAATCAGATCTGAAACAAAAGCCCATGCTTATGCCGTTAAATTGCTGGATAGTGCAGATATAAATGAGGATGAATACTATATTTTTTATAGTAAGGCCAAAAGTAGGCGCGGACGCAAGAAGTCCTGGTCTGAATTATAAGGATAAGCGAATGAACGATTTTGCATGGTTTTTAATTATAATATTGTTGCTTCTTATTTCTGGTAAAATAGGTGCTCACTATGATGAGAAATTAAAAAAGGATCACGAAGATTTTATAAAAGATATTCCTATAGAAAAATCTTGTCCCCCACATTCGTGGGAATGGGAAGAACAGTTGGATATGCTTGATACTACCTATATACGATGTCAAAAATGCAGAAGATTACCTGGATGGCCAGACAAATGAAGGTTATAATTGCAGGAGGCAGAAACATTACTTACTGGCCGACTGTAGGTAGGGCTATAAAGCTATCTAAGTTTGATATTACGGAAGTTGTATCTGGAGGTGCAACTGGCGTAGATTATCTTGGAGAAAGTTTTGCTAAATTAGCATCACTAAAATTAACAATATTTAAAGCAGACTGGGATGCACACGGAAAGGCTGCAGGTCCAATTAGAAACAAAACCATGGCCGCTTATGCAGATGCTTTAATAGCAGTATGGGACGGGAAGAGTCGTGGGACTAAAAATATGATAGAGGAAATGAAAAAGTTAAACAAGCTAGTGTATGTACATCTAGTTGAATAGTCAGTCTTTTCTCTGATTCTCAAGTTCATTATGACCAGAACCTACGAAAGTAATGTGGCCTTGTCTATCAAACCCCCAATTGGTAGGGACGTAGAAGGGTGTGCACCTACAGTGAGGGTGATTCCCTATAAGACTAGGAACTTTGTCCCCACGTTTATAGTATCCAGCGGATAGCTCACTCAACTTAAAAAGACGTGGAGTCACACCGTCTTCCATTATATTTAATTTAACACAAACTGGACAGGTAGACGCATCACGTATTACAGCAAACCCTACGATAGGGTCTCTGTCATTATTAAGAGCGGCGTTTCTTGAAATTTCCATCACGGTGCCAATGTTACGGGTTTTGGTTCCTTCTGCTGCAACTATGGCTTCCATATCAGTTTTAGCTTTGTCTAATTGGTCTTGTATAATTTTATTCAAGGTCTCTTGGTCAATCTTCTCCCCAGTTAATCTGGATTGTCTAGCCATGCCTTCTATTTGTTGAACGATGTTGTTGGAAGTTTTCTCCCTTAAAGTACTTATATAGCCATAAGCTCCAGCCAACAGACCCTTCAGTACATCATCTTCAACATTATTAAGATATTTGTTCCCCATCGCTTGAAGGAATAGGTAAGCCAAAGAGGCTCCCGCTTCAAAACCGATTAGAGTGTGTCGTTTGTGGTGGAGTTTGGGAACATGACCGAGGAAACGCAAAGCTGTTTTGTCGAACAAATCATCGACTACTTTTTTTATAGATTCTGAAGTAGAAGAATGTATGCCATGCATGGGCTTTACTTTTTAGTCAAACCTTCTACATTCAAAATGGAACTGATATCGCTAGCTGCTTTGGTTTGGTCACCTTCCCATTTAGCAAACACGTCTTTAACAATTTTCTCTTGAAGTGTTAAGGCTTTTAGGCCAGCTTCTGGCACATTAGCTTTAACTCTAGCTGGAATAGTAAGCGTACGCATCTCGTCTATAGCTTTTTTAAGATCTTGCATTACAAAGGGAGATAGTTCGCTTTTGCCAAGAATATTTTCAAGTTTTTCGATATGTTGTCCAAGTTCATCGTCGCCATTGGGGTTCTGAGAAATAGGCTGTTGTTCAGCGTCTTCGGCTCCTGGTTGAGGTTGTTCACCCTCTTGACCTTCTTGTCCAGGCTGTCCGGGTTGCTGTGCGGCCATCGTGGCTTCCTGGGCCTGCTGAGCTTGTTGCTGTGCTTGGTCATTTTGAGAAGCTTGCATGCCTTGTTCGTAACCATCACGCCAAGCTACGTCAACACTGGACATAAATCTAGCTTTTAATTCCTGATACTTAGTCTTATAATCAATTGGCGGCATACTTATTCTCCAGTTCCATCATCTTCAAGCATATCTTCAATTTCCATTTTCAGAAACTCAAGGTTATGTTTTTTAGGGGCTGCCATGGCTTTGATGGCATTTGGGTTAACTTGCACCAGAAGTTGTATCCATTGTAGGGCAAATGGGTCTCTTTTAAACTTAAGAAGTGGATCTATTAAGGCGCTAGGATCGCCAAAGAACTTGCTACGAACTTCTCCTACACTACTATAAAAATCTAATACTTGACGATAGCGTTCATTAAATGGAACATCTCCCCCAAAAGCTTTTCCAGGTCCATCCTCATCTACTTCTGCAAGCAAACTATCATAGGTATGGAATAGAGTGGAGTCTTGTTGTAAACGGGCAGACTCTTGTTCCTTTGATTGAGCATCCAAACCAGACAATTTAACTTCGACTATTTGAGCCATCTCTGGGTCGATGATGGGTAGCAGCCTTTGATTGAAGTAAGTTTGCCAGCCAAGAATCAGAGGCCTTAAGCCGGAATCTCTGGCAGCGGTCATCTTGAATTCATTATTTGATTCTGAAAGCGTTTGTGAATTAGTTCCTTTAGACAAATGGCCATACCCTGGAATTTCATCAGGAGACACACCGAAAGCTGACAAGATGTTTCTGGCTACTTGATCGTAGGTAAACGAGAATTCACCATTCTCAAGGCGATCTTGAGTTGGAGTCCACTGAACGTCATCGGTTGTAGATATACCAAAAATAGGGGTTCTGAATGCATTAGATACGGAGTTGATCGAAGCATTAAATTGCATTTTAATGGCGTCAATCATTTGTTGATCAACTTCTTCACTCTTAATAACCAACATCCCTTTGGCGCTCTTACCATTAGAGAAGTAGGTCTTCCAGAAAGCTTCGATTGAGATGTGAGTCGTAACACAATTCACGCATGTGTCTAAAGGTGATACAGGGTATCCGTTGTGCTCTACGTCCGTAGATGGGAATAGATTGTAAACGAGCATTTCATTATGAGTGAACGCTTGTCTAGGTTGACCTTCAATGACCTGTAACCAGGCGTAGTGATCTTCTCTGAGCTTGCTGATATCTATGTTGAAAGAATTGCCTTCCATCGCTTCTAAGGCTTTGAGAGCCAACTCACGCAGGTTCTGACCTACTTGTTCACCACGACGAACGGCGCGATAAATAGTTGCAATGTCTACAGGTCTAAAACGATGAAAAGGGAAGTTGCCATCTTTGTCTGGTTTACCTGAACGATCGTATATAATTTCTGTACCATGAGATCCGAAACTTAGGCCGTTGATGGTCTGGGTGCTCATGAAATCAGCAAGAGTCATTTTGTCTTGTTGCTCAAGACCTTCATCGTGGCCGCAATTCAAAAGTAGGATTTCAAGCCTCTTCATCCTAGTTACAATTTTTTCATATTGCTCAGGAGTAAATAGATCCAAGAACTCAGCTTTGATGTCAAGCTGAAGGCCTACGTCGAAGCGGTCTTTTCTCAAATGACCATAAAGCTTCATGATGTTGCCGCGTGTTCTTAAAATCGCAGCAACCAAATGATCTGTAACTCGAACCGTTTTAATCAATTCTGGGGGTAAGAGTCGGGTACGAGCTTTAAATAAACCAAGAAAATTGGCCTGCGGAGAAGGTAGTTCTGAAAAAGCTAAGCTTGGGGCTTTTTTCTTCGCCGTTCCGGTAGTCTGACGAATGAGCTTATGGAGTGGGGATTCTCCTTTTGCTAGAGAGTCTGCAGACAAAGATACGCTATCAATTGCGTGTTGCAATTCAGAAAGACCAGATTTTTCAACCGTGTCTTCCGTACTGTCACCAAAAGCAAGGGCTACTTTTTTCTTGTCTTTATCTTCCATATACGCCCCTCTTATATCATTCAGTGCTTAGGAGCGTGATATTGGCTAGATTGATTGAGTTATTAGTAACGGAAAGACTCCAGATCACAGAGTTTAGCAGGAACAATCCAGGATAAGCAACGCCATTGGAAACAATGGGGGTAACTATGGGACCAGTAACAGCTCCGTTGATCAAAATCTCACATTTTTGGTCACATTCCATATAGATCATGGTTTTAGCCATAGTGTATGCGGTGACTTCGGTCGTCACGGTTTCTGTTGGCAAGGCGCCTGCATAAGAAAATTGGACATACGAGTCGGTTACTTGAGTAATTTCGTAAGAATTTTGAGAAACAGGACTAAAACCAGAGTTAATAACCAGAGTATCGCCCACTTGAACGTTGCCGGCACTAAAGATGCGAAGTTGGGTAGCGTATCCAGATCCTAGGGTTATTGGCCCTTGAACGTACCCTGTCGGATTAACTACGGAAATACTCGTGCTAGTGGTTGAAATAATCTGGAATATGCCTTGATTGGCAAGATTGAATTGGTTACCAATAAGGACTTGGTCTCCAACCTGAACTGAACTCAGGTTCGGGAGTGTTCCGCCAGTGAAGGTGTAGGTTAATACTGGACCATTTATGGATGTAGTTACTTGTGAAGTAGCGTTCGTGCCAATCGTTCTTAGCGTTCTAAAACCAGGAACCATCCCGGAAACATAAGAAAGCTGGTAGGTACTGGTACTGAACGGTGCAAGGGCTAAAGAGTAGGTAGTCGTATTGTCTTGTGTAAGGCTCCTGGTGCCGCTAAAAAGGGCTTGGGTGGCTCCTGGCGCGGTTTGGAAGGTCTCACTGAGGGCACTAGATATAGAAAAATCAGTGGTTTCTCTCGTCCACTTAAAATTCTGTCTTTGAGGCTGGTTCCCAGAACAAGCTCCACCATTACCGCCTACCCCGTAAGCCTGCAAAAATATTAAACTTTTTAGTGGCATTTTTAAGCTCCTGATATACTACGTTAAAGATTGCTTTTTATGAGAGCTTGCACAAACTATTGAAATTAAAAGGTAAATGTAAATCCACCCTTCTTTTTGGTACTGCTTATGGCAACAGAGTCCCCATTGATTCTCTTGGCAATTTCATTGCGCATTTGCTCGTTTACAGTAGGATTGGGCTTGTTTGGCATTCCTACCTTGCCTGGATCATCCGTATATTCCACCATAGCCCTGTAAGTACCACGAACAGCCCACATATTCTGGCCTATGTACCTTAAGCTATCGCAAATATCGGCAATACCCATTTCATCTGCCGGATTCGGAGTCACATTACCCTGACCATCCAACTGGAAACGATGTTTGGCTATGGCCGATATAGTTTTTTTATTACTTTCATTTTGCAAAATTTTGAAAGATCTTTTGCCGCCAGAACTAACTATTTTAGACCTAACAGCACTGATGCCTCCCAAAACGTCTTTTGTAAAAGGAGGACACTTCATACCATTTTTATTGAAGGACTTAATGTAAGCTGGCATATTTTGGTCAACAAACCATTTTGATGGATTGTATTTATCGCGGTAGGTTTTTGAAATTTGTAATATGTCATCAAACTCTAAACCGGGGGATGCATACGTTTCCATCAGCCACCAATCGCCATTGGGAATCTTGGCTACTACTAGAATGACGAAATCATGTCCAAATCCCCAGTCAACGCCACAGAAGAATTCGATCCCAGCTTTTTGCATTTCGTATAAAAGAGTCGCTTCTGATACGTTCTGGAAATTTGTGGGACCGATCAAAGTTTCGTAAGCTTGTTTGGTAGTAATGACATTGCCGATTCCTACGCCCGAACTAAATCTGGGATAAACCAGCCCTTCGCTCCCTGGTTTTTGGCACAGTAATTGAGAAGCAGCCATATCAGGGTCATTTTCTCTGAATTTTTGAATGACCGAACTGATGGGTTTATAAAAACCACCAGTAGCTGACGCATCTTTAACGGCGAGTTTTTTCTTACAAAGAGGCAACAAAGGACATTTCACACAACCTGCATAAGCATCTTTAATGAATTCGTATTTGGGTTTCTCTATATCCGGCAGTATCAAATACTCTTCTTGCAATAAATTTCTAAGTGGTAAGTCTTTAGCCACATACATGTCTTGTCTGGGTTCATCGGGCTTATGACGATCCTCTGGACATTTTTCGGTGAGGTCCAGTAGATTCCACTTAAGAACTTTATAGTTCATGTCATCAGCTTTTTCCAAAGCTTCGGCCACATTACCGAATGAGTACTTGTAAGAACTGACCAAAACCATCATTCCGTAAACGCCCTTAGAGAATCCGGTAATGTTCTTACCTTCTTTGAGAGCTGCCTTATCAGCTAGATCTAATTCATCAAGAAATAGTACATTTGAATGCAATCCATTCATCCCTTTGGAAGAACAAATAACAACCTTGATAAAAGCAGTTTTTTTCTGAGGGGTCTTATAGCGGATAACACGCTTATTGGAAGACATTGGAATCCAACCAGCTGCATCCAGTAGAGGGCCAATTTTAAGAAGAAAGCCTTCTATATAGTTTAAAGCAATAGACGACTGAGACTCGATAGCTGCCGCATGACCGACCTCAAGTTGAAAATGAATCAATAAAAGAAGCTCTAAAATAGTCACAATAATAGTTTTTAGACCTTCACGACAACTAATCATAATAGCGCCAGGTCTTACATTACCCCAGTTATTTTTGAAGGTTTCGTAGATATACCATGCTGCGTCTAGAGGGTTGGATGTGGAATCTGGGTCGGTATTTTCGGTGGGTAGTTCGAGATCTAAATAGAACTTAGCCCAATCCTTAATTTCCTTCGCAGAATTCAAAGGGGCAAGCATTAATTTAGCTATTTCGGCTTTTTTACTATCTTCTAATAAGGCAAAATCCATGCCTTGGTTATATCATAAGTGTCTAAGTGCTAGGATTCCAAAGCCATTTTCTGTGACCATAGTCTTCAATTCTAAATAAAGGTCTGTCATCTCCAAAGAGTTTTTGACTAAATACTCCATTTTCAGCTTGGGTTTGTTCAGTAGGGAATTGAGCAATAATAACTGGATCATTGTTCCTTTTACATTTAAAGCGCCAAACTCTAGTTTTAAGGTCTGTGTACCAATAGGAGGGTTGATGACTTTTGGTTATTTCTACAAAGCCATTTTGAACGTAAATATTTCCATGAGATAAACGATTATTGGAATAGCTTACGATAGGTTGATTTATCTTCTTAAGAATTTTTCCAAGAGCACCTGGGACTGAGTAATCATAATTAGACGCAAGTCTGGCGATTTCTAATTCCTTGTTAAAATTCGTTCTAAAAGAAGCACAAAATATCAATTCCTCTCCCTTAAAAAAACCATAGGCAAAGGAAGCGTTTGAGTGTCCATCGATATGATGTTTTTCGAAGAAACCTTTAAACTGCGAATTAGAGGGAAGCAGTCTCAATTCAAGTTTTCTAGGACTCAATGTTTTTGGTTTTAACACTTTAAGACGATAAGCGATCATTTTCTTGATCAGTTCTTGTTTTGCCTCATTTTTCCATTCGTCTTCATAAATAGCCAATAGGCTAACGTTATTGTCTAGGCATTTTTGTATTTTTTTGACGTGAGACATCTTCTTGAATTGATCCGATCCGGAAGAATGCCAATACAATCCGTTGAACTCTATACCAAATCTTAATTCTGGAACATAAACATCTAGTTCTGTTCCTCTAAGAGCGGTTCTGTCATTCAAAAGTATAGTTTTATCGGTAATACTTTTTACATAGTTATAGATATCCAGTTGGGCTTTGGAGACAAAACTAGAAACGAGATCACCCCAGCCACGTTTATGAAACTGTCGGAGCGTAGTTATAAAGGATATTTCATATTTTTGTGATGCAGATGTGATTGTTTCTTTTTTATCTTCTACTTCTTTCTTAATTATAAGCAACAGTTCTTCGTATTTCTCCAAAGACATCCCAAGCTTGGTCTCTCTTTGGGAGACAGATTGTTTATTTACGCGCTTTTTATATTTAGCAGGATTGTCGCGAAAGTCGATCCATACATTTTTGGCGTTTGTAGAAAAAATATTAAAATATTTTGGATCTGACAAAGTTTTGGTTCTAGTTTTAGCAGCTCTTTCAAAAGATTCTTCAGTCCTACTAGATCTCATGCGTTCCATGGCTAGCGGGTCCTTTGCTATTTTCGCTTCATAAGCATGCTTTTGACGTTCTTCTGGAGTAAGCAGAACATTATTATTCTTAATAATTTCTTTTACTTTACTGAGTTTAACTCCACTTAAAGTGACGATGTCTTTATTAGTTCTACCTTCTTTTTTTAAGAAAACAACCAGTTCTATTTGTTCATCGGAATATTTTAATTTACTTTTAGCAACGATGACAGCTGTGCACTCTTTCGAACAAGAATTTCCTCTGCCTGTCCATTTATATTCAAATTCTTTTTTACAATTTTTACAATTTGCTGTCTTCATGTTTAATAGCATATAGTGAAGATTGCTATTTGTCAACCATGAAATAAAAAAGCCCCTTATTTTTCAATAAGGGGCTTTAAATATCTGATTTTATTCAGTTTTATTAGCTAAGTTGACCAGTGATGTTATCTATGAGCACATTCTTTCTTGGCTGATAGGCTGCAAGGGACAAAAACCTAAAATGCGCTTCCGGAAGTGAGAGATCCGAAACTGCCAATTTAAGTTTGCTGTATGGAGCCAACTGAGCAAATCCGAGGGTATTCCCTTGGATCAAGAAACCAGTAACAGAACCTGGCTGTTTATTGCCAAGGTCAGTGAACACTGGGTTCCCGCTGCTCTGTTTGATCTTACCAATGAACTTCGCATTAGCGGTGTTGCCACCGAGTTCTGAACGATAGACATTGTAGTAAGCAGCGCCGGATTGAGCCGTGATCGTGACAGTGACTTTGTCACCAGCAGCGGTCACAGTTGCTACCTGCGAAGGACTCGGGAGAGATTCACCCAAGAGCGAGCACGCGGTAGCGTAGTACGTATAGGTTCCAGCCTGAAGGAGAGATCCTGCAGCACCTGCATCAGCAACGGCGATCGATGGCTGATTAGGAGTACCAACGCGCGAACGAGCTGGTTGGGTCTTTCCAGACAAGAAACGGGAAGCTTCAAGCGAAACCACTGCAGACGAAGTCCACTGGGTACGAAGATGAGCGCCGGTAGCTTCTTGAGCAGAACCAGCAAGCATGATACGTTCCTTAGCGTGAGCGATTTTGTTATAAGCCGACAAGCTGATTGGATCGAGGATAAGACGATCAGCAGCTCCCATGTTCATGGCAGAACGAACCGAAGAATCTTCGATGATCGACTGAGTAAGGGTACCGCCAGACGAAAGCACTACGGTCTGGTTAGATCCGAATTCAGCAAACATCAAATCTTGAGTGTTGCTCTGAGTATCAGACTGACGAACCTGTTGGTCAACACCAATCATGTTAGGAAGCTGAGCAACAACGGTAGGATTACCATCGAAAACACCAGCGTTCGAGAAGTCAGCTTGTCCACGGAAGGAGTCAAACTCGATGTCGCCAGCGAGTTTCATCGCAGCATCAGCAGAAGAACGATCTTCAGCTTTGACGCCGTCAAATGCACCAATCATGTTGGCAGCAACGGTCACTCTACGAATCGTGCTGTAATATGCCATAGGCACAACTGCACGGATGAAGTTAGACACGTCTTCTTCGCCTACGCCACCTTCGAACTGGGCAGAACCCCCGAAGATACCATAATCGAGCTGACGATTGAATTGATGAAGTTGGGATTTGACTTCCTTGGAAGGAAGCATTTTCTGCAACTTAATATGACTATCATCAAAAGTAACGTTTTGCATTACAGGTGATAGATCTTCAACTTGAAGAGCTGCACCCTGTTCCAAATTCCCTGGAGAGGCCATATAACTGCCTGCTTCAAGGGCTTTCATTAACGACTGAAGTTGTTCAATCATTTTCATTCTCCTTTAATTAAGCCAGCCTATTTAAGCAGGTGGCTGATACTGTTAACGTTTAACTGACCATTGAGATAATAGGATGTGACTGCATCCCTATCAGACTTCTTAAGTGACGGATCAGCCGTCTTCGTATTAAGAATTTCGGTGATCTGAGCCTTAGTAAAGGTTTTTTCTTCACTTGGTGTTTCGGATTTAGCGATAACATCGAGTGAGGTAATAGCCTTACCTTGAGGGACAGCTTTTTTAGCCAATTTAGTCAAGAATTCTTGAACTGCTTCAAACTTTTCTTTTTGAGATGCGAGTTCAGATTTAAGTAGCTCGACTTCTTGGTTTTCTGATTTTTCCATTTTATCTCCATGGGCCTTACTTGCTTCAGACTTAGCACCTGGACTGTCTTTAGGTTCACAAGCGGACATTTCGCCGCCATTGCCCCTTTTTTGACTTCCATTTTCATTTTTGCTCATATCTGATGGCTTAGCTTCAGTCTTACCCATACACTTTGCGAGACAATCACTATGATGTTTCTGTTCACCAGGAGACATAGAGCGGTACATTTTTTCCATGTGCTGCATGTCTTCTTCATCATAGTCGTGGCCCTGATCATGGCCTTCTTCATGGTGTTCTTCTTGTCCACCATGTTCTTTGTCATTTTCATCATGGGACTCATCGTTCCCATCATGATGTTCTTCCCCGTCATCATGTTGCTTAGACTCACCGTCTTTAGCTTCATGTTTGAAAGGTTTTTCGTGTTCAGGCTTTTCTTTATGCTCTTCTTTATCTTCATGGTCTTTTTCACCATCTTCAGATTTAGCAAGAGACATGTCTTCAGCTTTAGCCAATTGAGCAGTAAATGCTTTTTCTACGTCCGCAATAAGTTTTGCAACATCTTTATCGGTATAGGTATGCATATTTTTACTCCTCTGCGTAATAAAAAATTATACGCCCTTAGTTGGCCAATAAAGGTTGTCAAGATCTGCCGTAGGAGTTGCAGCTTCTGCACTAGTTGCAGTCACAGCAGTTCCGTTTGCAATTGGTACCAATTGCTGGCGCATTCCGAATGGAATAAGTTCCCATTCAATGGTCGTGATATCTGCTTGAGCTGGAATTGGTGCTCCTGCGCTATTAAGTTCATAACAGAACTGAGAAAGCGATGGAGTATAGGCAAGTTCAGGATTACCGAAAATGTCATTACTGACCATGGAAATCTGTTGCAAATAGACCAAAACAACTGGTTGTCCTTCTGCTTCATTCCCGTTATGCGAGAAGAAAAGTAGTTGGCCTCCTTGAGCATCTGCAGCATACCGAATAGTGTTAAGACCAGAGTTATTCTGGAAACGAAGGGCAAGCCTGTTCCCGAGATCTCGGGCAATTGCTTGAAGTTTTTGATTACTGGTAATCATTTTAAATCTCCTTTAAAAAGGTTTCGCTCAATACGAGCGTAATATTACGTACTTACAGTTAATTATTACTCTCCGTACACGAAAGTCTATAAAATCAATAGGTTATATACATTGACAAATCAGAATACATATGATATAGTTCTAACATGGGATTAAAAATAGTCATAATCAGTGATGTCCATTGTAAATTTAATAAGTTGAAAATTCCTGAGTGTGACATACTCATTAGTTGTGGAGATTATAGTTTTTTAGGTCAACCTCATGAAGTTAAAAACTTCCATAAGTGGTTTAGTAAACAAAACGCTAAGCATAAAATATCCGTACAAGGTAACCATGAAAAAGGTGTGGAAAGCGCTTTTAGCTTTTCTAAACAAATAGCTGAAGAATATTGTCCAGATATCATCTTTATAGATGAAGGGCTTGTTGAAATAGAAGGTTTAAAAATTTGGTGTTCTGCTATAACACCTTTCTTTTTTAATTGGGCTTGGAATAGATATAGAGGAGAGGAAATCAAAAAACATTGGGACAGAATACCAATAGACACCGATATATTGGTAACTCATGGACCTCCTTATGGTATTTTGGATACTGTTAAAACACACGATCCTATAATGAATTTAGGATGTGAAGAATTAACTAACAAAATCAAAGAATTAGAGCAACTCAAAATTCATTGTTTTGGTCATATCCACGATGGATATGGTGTATTTGACAACGGTACCGTTAAATTCGTAAATGCTTCGATTTGCAATGAACAATACAAACCAGTCAACTTACCCATCGTTATCGATCTGTAAAGTAATCTTTAAACCAAGATATCTACTGGAGTAATTACCAGTCAACCTTAAGGAGTTTTTCATGGCCCTACCTAATAACACTATCATCTATCTTCAAGATGCTCTAACAAGCGTATTTGCTGGTAATGAGCTGGCTAACGCGATCACCAATAGTTTGGTCCTTTCGCCTTTTACTTATAATAGACTGGTTGTTGCTCTTTGTAGTGCAACCGTAGCCGCTCATTTTCAAGCCGCTATTTTAGGTCAATACACTTTGTCTCAGGCAGATCTTCAAGTTATCACGGACGGATTCGATCTTACTAGTAATCCAGCGATGTTAGCTCAAATCTTGTCTAGTCTGCCTCCATCGCCTAACACTTTTCCACTTCCTCCATCAAATGTTTCTATGCCTGTTGGATTTAGCGTTGCGCCTTCTTACGTTGGACCTGCTCAACAGCTTATGGCTGTAACAACGTTTACAGCAGGAAGTACCTTTCCAAACTTTGGACCAGGTGCTTATTTCGTAGTTTACACTGCTGGAAATACTAATGCGTACGATGTTTGGTATAATGTTTCTGGTGGAACTAATACAAATCCAGCCCCAATTGGTTTTACTGGCATTGAAGTGACTATCCTCAGCAGTGACACTGCTGCTCAAGTTGCTACTAAGACTAATACGGCTCTAGCTGCTCTTGCAGCCGCCAGCACCACTGTAAGTGGTTCTACCGTTACCATTTCTCCAACTCCCACTATTAGTACAGTTGCTGTTCCAGTTTTTTCTCCAGTGGCCGGTACTTATGCTACAACCCAATCAGTGACCATCACCTCCATTACTTCTGGAGCAGCCATTTACTATACGACTAATGGATCAACTCCAACGGCTGGAAGTACTCTTTATACGGGGCCTATTACTGTAAGTGCAAGCGAGCCAATCAATGCAATAGCCGTAAAAGCCGGTTCTGCAAATTCTACAGTGGCGTCTGCAGCTTATATTATTGGGGGTTCCCAAGTTGCAACTCCAACTTTTTCACCAGTTGCTGGAACTTACGCTGGAACCCAATCGATTACGATTAGCTCTCTTACGACTGGAGCAACGTTCTACTATACAACAAACGGAAGTACTCCTACCACGGGATCGACTCTTTATACGGGGCCTATTTCTGTAAATCAAAGTGAAACCGTAAAAGTATTGGCAACTCATGCCGGTCTTTCTAACTCTAATATTGGATCTGCAGCCTACACTATTACGGCACTTGGACCTGCTGCTGTCAATCTTGGAGCTGCAGCTACATACAGAATACTCACGGAATCTGGTATTAGCGACACTTCGGGATCTGAAATCACTGGGAATATGGGCGTATCCCCAATTGCGCATACGGCAATTACCGGTTTTACTCTAACTCTTGATGGAAGCGGAGAATTCTCTACCGCTCCAAATGTGACTGGCGATATCTATGCTGCAGACTATAGCGCACCGACTCCAGCTAATCTGACTAGTGCCATTTCAGCAATGGGTGCGGCATATACAGACGCTCAAGGTCGTACAATGCCAACGGCTACCAATCCTGGTGCTGGGGCCTTGGGTGGTCTGACTCTAGTTCCTGGTTTGTACAAACTCACTGTTCCAACTTCCATCACTGGTAATCTTACATTGAACGGCGGAGTTAATGATGTTTGGATTTTCCAACTGTCGAGCACTCTAAATATGGCGTCGTCTGCTCAAATAGTTCTTACTGGTGGAGCACAAGCATCTAATGTATTCTGGGCTGTAGCTGGAAGCGTCACATTCGGTGTAAGCAGCGTAGCCAGAGGCGTTATATTGGCAGCCACCAACATCGCTTGCCAAACTACTAGCACAGTACACGGATCTCTATATGCTCAAACAGCGGTTACACTCGACGATGTGGTTGTAACTACCTAATAAAATCTAAGACTGACGTTTTAAGACCCATGAATGTTATAGTTCATGGGTCTTTTTTTATAGTTAAGCTATAGTTTATCAAGTATTTCTTTTAGTTGAGCAAAAACTTCTTCTTTAGTTTTTTTGTTATTAAGATAGTGATCAAACTTACTATCATTCAAGTCCAGTTCTGACGGATCTGACGATGGGCTACTATCAAATCTCTCTATTCTAACAGTCGTTAGAACTTCACCAAAAGCTTCTTTAAGCTGGTCTATTTCTGACCGATATCTAAGATCAGAAATAACATATTTTCCATCCACCGAATTAATGTCTTCGATCGCCTTTCGAACCCAATAATCTGATTTTACGGAACGATTTACGCTTCCCTTAAGAATAGCTAGAGATCTGGGAGTCTGGTAAAGTTGTTCCCAACGATCGTGTATAAATGATTCAAGTTTGCCATTTTCAACTCTAACATATCCTGGATCAGGTGAAAAATTCTTAAATGTCTTAAATTCTCTCACCATGAAGGTGTGAATCATTTTGGTGAATTCGTCCTTTGATTCCACGGGGAGCCAATGAATTGGAAATTCTTTCCTGCTTGGGTCATCTAGCCAACTGCGCGTTATTCCAAACTCTGAGGCTACCATATCCTTCAGAGCATCTGCAAAGGACACACGCTTAAATCCATGATTTTTGACAAGAAAATCAGCACAAATATCTTTTCCTGAACCTTTAAAGCCTGATAATGCTATAATTTTACTCATAATTTATTACCTCCAGAACAACTTAGCTAGAAAGTTCCACGCACGGGAAGAAAAACTAGATTTTGTCATTTCTTCTCTAGTTTGTTCAACTAGCTCATCTTTCAGTAGGACTTCGTTTTCATCAAAAGGAACTTCATAAGGTCGTTTTAATTCATCGGCTACTTCGGTTTTACTAGAAAGATCTATGCTAACCGGAGGATCACGCCATTCCATGGCCCCATTTTGATCTAGCCAGAGCACTTGTCCGTCTTTCCCAGCAGCAGGCAATATAAGAGTGGAAACTAGGTCTGCTCGCTTAGCGGGCTTCTTCTTGCTCTTAGGCTTTGCCTTTTTAGGTGTTTTGGCCTTAGATTTTGGCTTTGGCTTACTTTTAGGTACTTTCTTCTTAGATTTCATATATTTAACCTCTATTTTAGGCCCTAAAAGCAGTTTAAGACCAATCTTTAACTAGAAGTTTATCTTTAATAATAGACTTTGTCAAGATCTATTTAGGGGTGTATAAAATGGCCAGACTTTCAGCAAGACCTATTGTTGGTTATCAAAACATAAACAGCTTCAAGTACGCGAATCAATGGCAAGTTAATGCTAGTGACACTAGCACACTTTACTACCAATTGATAGATTTAGACCAGTGCGGGCTCAGGTACATCCCAGGAGGGTGCGTTGAGGGCGTAACAGTCGGTATGAACGTTACTTTTCCTTCCATAGACTGTAACGCTGTGTTCACTATCGTAGCTGCTCAATCCACATGCGATGGTTCAATTTTCAGTGTGTCAATACCTTTTACATCAACGCCACAGACGGGGAACGTTGTTTTTCAACTATTTGAAGGAAACAATGTAACCACATTTAATGTTAAGCAGGCATTAGTCGTGCAATATCCAGATGATGGGAGCGATTCTGGATTGCCTGATAATACATTTTTCTTTTGAGTAATTTGGTTGACTTTTAATACAATGTAGATTATTATAAAAATATGAAGACTAAAAAATGGTCATTCAAAAATTTAAATACTGAGGCTAAAAAATATAGCACCAGGACCGAATTCTTCGAGCACAGCTCAGGAGCTTATCAGGCCGCACGTAATATGGGCATTTTAGATAGTATATGCACCCATATGATAATTAAACATTATTCTTGGCCTCTCGATGCTCTTAAAAATGAAGCTAAAAAATATACTTCCAGAGGAGAGTTTCAAAAAAATAGTTTTAATGCTTATCAAATTGCTTTAAAAAGAGAGATGTTAGACGTTATTTGTAATCACATGGATCTTAAACGCAGAGAATGGACAAATCTACAATTGCATCAAGAAGCTTTGAAATACGGTACCAGAAAAGATTTTGAAAACTACAGCCGTAAAGCCTATGACCTCGCATTAAAAAGAAATATGATGGATCTTATTTGTGGACATATGATCAGACTCATTAGAACAGACTGGACAGATGCCGATCTTTACGCAGAAGCTTTAAAATATAACACGAGAAGTGAATTTAAAAATAGCAGTCCGAGTGCTTATAGAGCCGGTAAAAGAAAAAATATTTTGCCAAAAATGTGTGGGCACATGAAGCGTTCAGGTGGCGTATCTAGGTGTGAGCAAGAACTTTTTGACGCAATTACATCTACAATTCCAACTGCTAGGAAAATAAGGGATGTAAATGTTAAAATTGAAGGAAAGCCGCACATCAAAGGGTTTGACATTGACATCTTTATTGACAAAAGTAATTTAGGAATAGAAATGGATGGGAAGTACTGGCATAGCGTAAAAGGCTTGAGTCGTTCTCGCAAAGATTGGCCAAAAGAAGATCTGGTAAATTACCATCAAATTAAAGACGCGCACTTCTTATCTAAAGGAATTAAGATTCTTCATATTAAAGAAGAGGAATGGTCAAAAGACAAACAAGACTGCATCAAAAGATGCCTAGAATTTTTGGAGCAAAAAAATGGCTGATTTCTCAAGGTCCCGCACTTTTCAGACAAGCATGTACCCGGTGCATGCCTCCCAAACGAGTGGGTTGCTCGCTCGTGTTGAACCATTCCTTACGCCAGAGTTATTTAGGAGCAGATACCTAAAAGGTATCCCGCTAGTATTTCCTAATGGCGATAGATTTACTGATGATGAGCTAAAAGATCGTATCATGATGGCCATGAATGAAACTGAGGCTCAGTTAAATACGACTATAACAAGAGAAGAATTCAAAGAACAGTTAGTTTTTGATTACTCATTATACAAGGCTTTTATACATCTAAAGCCCCGCCACGGCCCAATCATAAGTGTTGAAGATCTTTCTATCGTTGCATCTAATGACGAGGTTATCTTTACTGTTCCGAGTATGTGGATAACAACGGCAAATTTTAGCATAGGTCAAGTCAATGTGGTGCCTTTGCTCGCAGCCTTTGGCGCTACTAGTGCGAGCGGAACCCAAATCACGGCTACAAATCAAGGGGCCGGGATCGCATTTTTGGCTATCTGGGGTGCCCAAGGCAACTGTGGGCAAGTGCCCGCCTATTGGCAGCTGACCTACTCGTCCGGTTTATCTAATAGAGAAGGACAGGTGCCAATCATTGTGAATCAATTAATAGGAACTAACGCTGCCATCAACTTGCTATCCCAAATAGCTGTCCTATATTTTGCTACATCTCAATCTCAAACCCAAGACGGTATTTCCCAAAGTTCCAGCTCTCTTGGTCCTCGTAGATTCGCACTTCGTATTGAAGAACTTACTAGAAATAGAGACGAATTAATTCAAAGAATAAAAGGTATCTTTGCTAGAAGATATGTGATTGGTGAATATTAACATATGGGAATGGATCGTGGTATTTTAGCAGTTTTATGCGAAAATAACTCAGTTCAAAAAGCTGAGCCAACCACCACGTCATCGTCGGAAGCTCCAAAAGTAAAAATAAATCCTGAGCATGGGAAAGCGATAGCAAATGCTTATGAGGGCATGAAGCACGATCCAACTCATCCAGATGTAAAATCTGCGTATGGTGCTTTGACCCATGAAACGGGGAAACAGTTCAAAGACATCTTAGGTTCAGGTCTTAAGATATCAAGAATTAAGCCTGGACAAGCAAATCCTTATAAAAATTCTAAAGAAATGCATCACGATGTGGAAAACAATAAGCATCTTTGGTATTTTCCTACGGACCAAGGCTTTGGCAGCAAAGACCAAACAAATGATCATCCTATGCTGGCTCCAACTGAGTTCAACCACGGTGGCCAAAAACTTTTAGCAAATGATGTATTCAGAATAGTTCACGATATTAACGGACACCACAAAGGCGGCAAAACTGGTTTTGGTCCTACTGGCGAACATCAAGCCTATCTAACACACAAAAAGATGTACAGTCCCGCAGCTCAACGAGCTTTATTCACCGAAACAGCTGGCCAAAACAACTGGGTGAACTTTGGACCTCATGGTGAGAATAACAGAAAAAATCCTTCCCAGACTGTTTTCGCTGATCAAAAAGCTGGCCTGATGCCGGAACATGTTACTAGTGGGGATTGGCACAATGAAAAATAAACTTTGGAAAAGAATGTTTTCCGATTCTCTCTCTGATATTGCTCACATGGACAAGTCTCAATCATTGAGAAAAGCTGAAGATCCAGCTGCATATGCCAAGCTCGCTTCAACTGGTTTTATACTTGCCTATCCCGTAAAAATAAATGGGAAAGATAAGAGACCAGATAATGGTATTGACTACCACGCTACTATTAAGTTTTTTGATAAAAAAAATGATAAGCCTGAAGACGCCCATAAAACTGCCTCAGCACTTGAGATGAATCCACCAGATCCAAAGCAAACTAAGATAGAACCTAAGATGTTAACAGATCGTAATGGCAATGATGTATATGCTATTAGTTTGCAGGGTGCATATGCAGATAAAATGAAAGAGCACCACGAAAAGTTTGATCATTTGGGTCACAAAGAAAATTATGAGTGGAATGCTCATGTTAGCGTGGATAAGGCTACTCATGATAAAATAAAGGCTTCCGGAGCAAAGACCGCCGAGGATGCAGGTATTGAGTTTAGTAATGCAGAATTGCGAAAAGGTCCTAAAACTCTAGAAACCTACTCCCCTAATATAGAAAAGCCTTCTAAACTAGATCTGAAAAAAGGCTCCAAAGATATAACAGAAAAAACTCTAGCTGAAATTCAAGAAGACACTGCTTGGACTTGGGCTTCACGCGCAGCTGCTTGCTACGAAAAATTGAAAGAAACTGGCGACTGGAAATGGAAAACTGACGCTGAAGAATATAGGCATGAAGCTGTCGAGCATGCCGCTCTGATTGGAGACACCCATCCTACGGTATTACAAGAAATTCATGATGCTCTTGAGGAGTATCGCAAGGAAGCTCAAAAAGAAGCCGAAGAAATAAATAAGAGTGAAAAAATTACGTTGCTTAATGGGGACGATCTTAGACGATATATAGAAGATAATCCTGAATTGAAAAGAGGAAAATAGTATGAATTTACGACCAGAAGATATCGACAATGTAGAAGAAGCTGGAATGCTAAATGGTCAGCCCGTGAAATTGGTGCGCACAAAAGGTGGATTCTGGATGGGAATTGTCAATGGAAAAGTTGTTTCAGGAGGATCACATCCTGCTATCGTAAAACACACTATTTCTAAAATGTTTCCTGCCTTCCAGGCCGTTCTTTGTAAATCAGAAAATTTCAACACAGAAGCCTTAGTAGACAAGCACTCTCATTTTTTGTCCGATGATCTTCGTAAATCAGGTCACGATATCTATAGCATTCAGACTGGTGCAGACGTTGAGTTTCAGATTACTAAGCATAATGTCAAGTTGGCTTCTGTTAACGGCATTTTGAGAGAAGACTCTTTGTTTATTCCGGAAATCAATTTTCCCAAGGAATTTGTTAGGGCAATGGCTGGAGCTACTACCGAAAAAGCTTTGTCATGCAATTCTAAAGCAATAAAGGTGAAATGACATGAGTAACCAATCTTCTGGCGATCAACCAAAAAACAATGTCATTGACTCTAAATTATTTAAGAAGAACAAAGAGTTAGCTAAAGAGACGCTCGTTGATGATATAATTAAAGGACTGGCGCTGTTTCATAAGAATACGGATGATGGCCTGAAAGAACTTGCAGAACTTTGTAAGAAAGATAAATGTGGCAAATAAAAAGCCTGTCGGCGAACAGATATCGGTAATTGCACCGTTTATACCTTATATTCAAGAATCGTTTGACTTGAATAGACTGGATATGTTCGTCCAAAGTTTGGGAACTACTTTTTTGCATTACGTTGCAAATATTAGCCCTATCGGATTGAATGAAAAAGGGGATTATCGCAGAAATAATGGTGATGTTGATGTCATTACTTCTAACGGATATATTTACACTTTGGCAGGTAAATTCACTGCTGTATTGACAAGCAATCAAAAAGATCAACTAAGACCTTCTGAAGGTGGATTGCATGACTCTTCCACGGGAAACCTTGTTTTGCCTAGATTTTATGACCAAGCTCCTTCGATACCAGGTGGTTTATCTGAGCAGAGTGGCACATCTGAAGAAGACTGTTGCGAACCAGCTCCTATAGCTGCGAACAACAGGATTTACCTAGCTCCTGGTGATAGACTGTATCACGGTGATCCCCAAGCAGATGACTTGGTTGTTAATAAAGAGTTGCTTCAATTTTCTTTTAATTCAGAAAATGTGCCGATGTTTCCTATCAAAAAAATGGCCGCTCCTTTGATAGACTCCAGAGGGGTTTATTATACTCAAGGTATTGACTATAAAATTTCGGATCACGGAAATATCGCTTGGATTGACGGGGGCAATAATCCTGGTATTGATCCAGATACGGGTGAGGGAAGAACGTATAGTGTAAGATACCTTTATAGGGCTTTTTACTACATAACTTCAATTTTAAGAGAAGTTCGTATCACTGATGTTACCCAAAATGGAGTTAGGTCATCGGAACGGATGCCCGAGTTTGTCCAGGTAACTAGAGAGTTCCTGTACCATAATATAAATCGGGGTAATGAACTCAACAAACCACCCCAACCGAATATGGAAATCAGGCAAACGGCTGAACCAATGGACAAAGTCAATATAAATCAACCGGTTATCCGCGTAGAAATGTTGGATGTCGAAAACGATACCTAATAACGAGTAATCTTTACCTATAGGATTAGATAAAAAGATAAGGAAAACAATAACATGGCTGAGATTAAAAAACGTAATATTCAAGGATTTGACACCCAAGACACTGGGGCCATAGCCAATAATACTTACAACAATGCGGCGGGTGCTAACAAAACTGCTGAGGTTGGCCGTCATTTGCTTCCTCTTCCTGTTCCAGGCGTAGGTAACGGGTATACCACCAATCCTTCGTCTGCCTATCCTCTTCCTAATGCTGGACGCAACCTGGCTGTCTACAACAACTCTGGAACCGTCGCTGCTATCACCTTTGGTACCGACGGCACCGTGACTGCGCTAGCTGCAGGCGCTACCGATTCTTCTGGCAGAGTGGGTCTTCCTTGTATGCCAAATTCCTGGTCCTACTTTGCAGGGGGCTACTCTAATTGGGTAATTTCTAGTTCTTCTAGTTTACTAGTTTATTTGATTAACGATAACTCAAGTATTCAACCTGTTGCTGTCGCCATGACCAGCAGCATGATCCCTTAATATATGAAAAAGAATGCCGAGTACTTCCTTATTAAAACGCTTGGCGAGGATTTTCTAGAATCCTTAGGGAATGACTTGTCTAAAAGCGAAATTTACAAGCAAGGAACTCGGACTGTCACTGATACGAATGATCTATATCAAGGGCTTCAAATTGTACCTAAGGCTTTGTTGAGTCTTTTGATTCGTGAATTGTCTCCCATGCAAATTGGGGATACTAAAGAAATTAGAATTCCCGGCAAAGAAGATACCATCGTTTCTACGACCAAGCATGAGCGCGATAGCTTTTCAGGTCAAGTACTTCAAAACAATGTTAAAATTTCAGATTTCTTGCACCGTTCTATCCCAGGCTTGGGGCTTGTGCTGCTTTCAATTCTAGAACTTTATGACGTAGAAGATCTGGATAAAGAAACAGAAGTTGATCATACTAAAGAAGCAGAAATTAATCGTATCATTGATGAACGTATGAATTTGCATAGTTTAGTCAACAAAGTTATAGACGGCAAGCTCATGCAAAGAGACGCTGTTCAACAATTATTTTTAGCTAAATTGAATCAATTGTCTGCTGAACATAAAAAAATAACTGAAGAGCACAAAGAAATGGCAAAACCTAAAGAGGCTCCAAAGCCTACCGTAATCGTTTTAGAGCCTACAAAAAAATCTCTCCAGTTGGCAGAGTTCGTAGAAAATAGAAAAAAGAAGCTTGCAAAAAAAGAATTTTCTATTGAAATGGTAAAAAGTGAGCAGATCAATTGTCCCGATTGCAATGGCGTTATTTTTAATGATTCTGGCGTAAGTGCTTGTATGTGTTTTGGTCAAGATATGGGTAAGAAAGTTTTTCTAAAGAAAACTGAAGACGGTATTAAAGTTAGTTTTCCTAAATCATGGAACTCTGAAAATATTGAAATGTTGCTTGAAGTTCTGAGGAGTAATAAAAATGGATAATCAGAATCAAGTAGTATTTGCATTCGATGGCGATGGAATTGGCAAACGTCATGCTAGAGCCATTCTTTCTGATGATCTGGATCAAGTATCTCAAGTTTCTCAGCTTATTACGGCTGGAAATAATCAGATTAAAGAATTCGTGGAAGCTAATGGTGGACGATGGATAAGCGGTGGTGGAGATGAGGGGAGCTTTGTTGCACCATCTGATTTCGTAAATTTATTAGAACAGCTTCGACAAAACTATGCCGATATGGTTCAAGCGACTCTGTCCATTGGTTATGGGCAAACTATTTCACAAGCTGGTAAGGCTCTGTTGGCAGCCAAGTCCCGTGGGAAAGATCAAATTGTACAATACGATGATTCTGTTGAACAAGAAATTAGCGATGCTGTAGGGAACGCTTCTGATCCTCATGAAGAAGAAAGAAAGAAAATCGCAGACGTTGTAGGTGGCGGAGAAGACACTGGCGAACCTGAATCCGTAAAAGAAGGATTGGCAAATCAAGCTCCAGACAGCCCGAATACTCAGGGCCAAGTCTTACCTGAAGGTTCGGACTCTAATGAAAATGAGCCTACCGAATCTGAGCCACCTAAACAAGACAACAACCACGGCTACGATTCCGGTTACAAAAATAGTGATTTAAAGCAGAGAGACAATTCTTATCAAGCAAATGACTCTACTCCCCCTACTATTAAAAAACCAAACCTCATCGCACAACCTAGAACATTCGAAGCGGTCTCAACTGATGTTCAGGAATCAGATCGTAAAATGAACGAAGAAATGCCAGACCCTAAAGATGGAGAACCTATGGACAAGAAACCTGCTCCAAAAGATTATCGTGGACAAGCCGAAGGATCTGCTCCTCAAAGTATGGCTCAACCTCAAGGCGATAAGCCAAGCGATCTGAAATATAATGATACTGAACAACTACAACCACAGGCTGACATTCCTATAGAAAATTCTACTTCAGATGAAGCCGAAAACTACGAGCAAGAATCTATGGGTGAAGCTCAGCATTGTCCAAGTTGCACTTGTGATCAACATGGGGATTCTGCTGAAGATTTGCTGGATCAAAATCTTGACAATTCTAAAGATTTTGAAGATATTATAGATGACGGACAGCCTAAAACTACAACAGATTTACTCGATGCTAACTTAGATAATCAACAAGAGATGTTGCAAGATATGGACCCAGATGGTACAAGTCGTCCAGCTGACTATAATCAAAAACAGGGTGACTTAGGTTTAAGTGAGGAAGATGCAAATGGATCTGACCCGGACCTTTCAGAAGTTTTACAAGGTGGTTTGGATCAACATGCCGACAATATTCAACGAGAAAAGGTGACTCAATTGGTTGGTCACGCTTTGGAAGGATTTAAGTCTCAGAAAGCGATCCTGGATAAAGCTAAAGATCAAGCACCTGAACTATACGATGCGTGTATAAGTATGTTAAGAGCTATGATAGAACTTTGTTCATTGGCTGGATTAGATAATTCTGGAGAGACTGAACAAGAAGTTAACGAGATTGAAGGCCAAAGCGAAAATCCAGAAGAACAACCGGGTTCTGAGGAAATGCCTAGTGATGAAGCTTGCCCTAATTGCGGGCATCCCCATGAAAAAGAAGCGGCCCCGGAGAGTGCTGCTCAATCCCCACAGTTCAAAGCCGGTAGCTAATTCAGCTACTGGCGCCGGATCAATAAAAAAGCTACCTACTACAGCGAGCACTCCCCATATTGCTAAAGATCCTATACCAGAAGGTGGGGTAAACGCAAAAGGTCAGAAAAAAATAACCGACCCTAACGGTAAGGTTAGATTCATTGATATGAAAGAAGGTCGCGTTATGGGGCCTGGCGGAGTGCCTGTAAAAGGCTAAATATGCTTAAGCTCAAACTTGATCCTAAAGATGTTCTTGAAGTTTGCAAAAGCGAACAAGAAAAAGTTAAAAAAGAACTTTCTAAAAGCGTTAGAGATTTGGCTAATGCTACTAAACAACATATAATAGAACTTGCTCAAAAAAAATTAAGTCCTAGTTTGCAATTAGTATTCCGTGGAAAAGATAATGAGCAAAATCTTAGAGTGGATCATCTAGATTCCAACACTAGCGTCGTCACTTTGTCTGGATCTGCCTATTGGATTGAAGAAGGTATACCCCCTAATACTGATATGAAAACAGATGCTTGGTTGTTTTCTTCTAAAAGCACAAAACACGGCAAAAATGGTCGTTATCTAGTAATTCCCTTTGAACACTCTAAGAAACCGAGCCTTCAAACTGGCTATGAAAAAGGCCTAACAGATCGCGTTAGATTTGAACTCAAAGCAATGAATAAACGTAGAAAAGCTAATGGCTTAGAAACGGTGCCGTGGGCCGGAGTTGAAAGAGATAAAAACGGTAATCCTAAAGAAGGGCTGCTGCACGAATTTGATTTCAAGGGTGGTAAATCCAGTCACAAATGGTCAAGTGATCCACTAGAAAGAATGAGAATTTATCAAGCGATAGATAAAGACTCTGCAGGTAACGCTAAGCTTAATAAAAAAGGTAAAGTAAAAGTAACACGCTCATTCATGACGTTTAGAACTGCTTCGGAAAGTCCCATTGTGAATCCTGAAACAGGAGTAGCCCCAAAGGACAAGTTTATACATCCTGGTTACAAAGCTAACAAATTTATGGAAGAAGCTATGATGTGGGCAGAAAATGAATTCTACACTAGAATTATTCCTGACATTATTTCTAAGTGGAAGGATTAGTATATGATATTTCAAACAGACGCACTTCTTAAAACAATTCTAGAAAAAACATTAGGGGATATAAAAACCAACCTATGGCTTTTAGATTACATTCTAGATGATTTTACTCAAAATCCTTTTTTGAAATCTCAATTTGGACAAAAACAAATACTAGCGGCCAAGGAATGGTTCTCTAATAATAATGTTAATGTGCAGTTACAATTTTCTAAGGATAAAGAAAAATTTCCTGCTATATTCCTAACACTTGGAAGTAGTAACGAGGTTCAAGATTTACGAACCATGAGTGATATAAGTGAGGAAGACTTGATCCTTATGCCCAATAGGGTGGGGCAACCTATTCCATACGTAGTTAAACCTTTTTCTCCTATCAGTTTCGATGCTTCCACTGGTTTAGTAGGTGTTCCTGTTGGGACCGACATAGCTCCCGTTTCTCCTGGAATGGTTTTAGTTAATCCGTCGAATGGAGCTGGAGTTGTTATTGAAGGAATAACTCCTGACGGGGAAATTCAAATACAACCCGGCATTGAATTAGACTCTACACAACTAGGAGTAATTCCTCAGTATAGATTTTTTACTTCTAGACTCGGGAGATCTTGGTTTGAGGAAAACTGGAATATTACTTTAGCGACTAACGATCCTCAAACTCTTTTGTGGCTTCATTCTATTGTGGTGTTTGGATTATTGCGTTATAGAGAATTCTACGAACATAATGGTTTTGCAGAAACTCATATAACTAGCACTGACATATTTAATCCGGATTTTTCTAACGCTGGGGGCGAAGAAATATTTTGTCGTCAAATCACCATGTTTGGAAAAGTGCAGCAGCAATTCATTCGCGGCCTTCACAGAAATATTGAATCAGTCCTTCTACGGGATCAAGATCCAGCAGCCGTTACAGAAGAAAATCCAAAAGGTTATATTGGTGGTCTTCGTATAATATCTAACTTAAATACTCCACCATTACAAGAAAATGACCAGGACTGGTATGCAGGGGTAGATGTGACAGAACCTGCGGTTCCAAATACTCCCGATTGCGAGGGAGAGTATGAATATGAAGATTGATAACATTAAAAGAATAAAAGTTAATAAAATCAGTAAGTTGTATAGTAGAATTAGTACCTAAACTAATCTTTAAGGATAGATAACAGGGGTTTAACTATGGCAAACGACAACAAACCAATTTCAGCTAGAACGGTCGCCCAAATGGTGCTGGCCAAGGCGCAGGAAATCCTTAATAAATCGGAAACTTTAAAAAAATACGAAACTGAGAATTCACCCAAACCTGGCGTTAAGTATGGTTCAATCGAAACCAACCAAAAAGCCACTGAGCGCGATTACAGTGAATACGAAGTTAAACCTGGAAAATCAAAAGACTCAGCCGGTCCGAGAGTAGCTAAGCAAATTTCTCCTTCTGGAAATCCTAAAGAAGCTGCCGAAGGTAATAACAAACCTGATGGTATGGAACCTCCGTACGAATTTAAGGACAAAGTCAAAGGCGAGTTAGCTAAAGAAAAAGCAGCCTTAGACAAGTCTGAGATGAAAAAGAAATATGAAGGCTTTAAAGCCGTTGAAGCGAGCGCAGCTAAAAGTGGGGCTTCTGATCCTGCGGCTGTTGCAGCCGCCGCTGGAATGAAAAAATACGGGAAAAAAGCTTTTGAGAATGCAGCCCACAAAGGTAAAAAAATGGGCAAAGCTGAAAATCCTGATAAAGATGCTGATGCCAAATTGGGCGAAAAGGTTGAAAAAGACGTAGAAGATCACTTCAAGCAAAATAAGGAAGCTGAAGCTAAAGAAGGACACAAACTTATGGCTAAACCCATGGCTAAGTCAGATGGTAAGAGTAAATTTGGACGTTGTGTGGAAGGTGTCAAACAAAATTCACCAGAAGTTACTAGTCCAGAGGCTGTTTGTGTGGCTGAAGGCGTTAAACCTGAACAGCAAAAAGCTGAAGGAGAACAGTCTTCTTTTATTCCGGGAACCCAAATACTATCTGCTAAGTTAGCAAAGTTCATGGAAAGAAAACACGCCAAGAGAAAGGCTGGAGAATCTGCTGAAGCTGTCGGACATGAAGCAAGTGATGCTCCAGCACCTCGTTCTACTCAAGACGGTAGACCTGACGTGGACAAAGCTGAAACAGGACACGAAAAAGGTGTAGGAACGAAACCAAATCCTTCTTTTAGAGAAGGGATATCTGGAGCTGGTGCTTCAGTTAGGACGGGAGACGTTGGAACAGCTAGGGCTCATTCGGTAGCTCGCATGGAACAACAATCCAAGATTAAACCGAAGCTTCCGAGATAACTTATGTATAAAAAAGAACAACAACGTTCACTAGAACAAACAGAGCCAAAAGAAGATATGACTATGGAAGAGGCGAAAGCCTACCGTGCTTCTTTGGCTACTAATATTGCTAAGTTGCTCACAGAAAAGCAAAAAAGACAAGCCTTTAAAGTTTATTGGACTGAAAATAAGAAAAAATATGGCCTCACAGGAAAAATGGAACAAATCTTGTGGCTGCACTTGGTCAGTACAAAAAACGATAGCCCTGAAAATTTCGAAGCTGGGCTCAAGAATTTTGGCGTTAAAAGTTTAAATAGGGAGAAATAAAATGGCTCAAAGACTAAATACGACTTTCGTAAATACGGTTATCCCTGGCGCTTACGTTAATTATAACGTTGTTAGCCAGCCCGTTGGTGTCGCTTCATCTGGTATCGTAGTACTTTTGGGTGAAGCTGATGGTGGACCAAGCTACGAGCAAGTTTCTCTTGCACAAAGTTTGTACACACCTGACCAAATTAGTAAGGTAATGCAAAACTTTACGAGTGGTCAAATCGTAGATGCTTTTATGGCCATCGCATCTCCTTCCAACGATGCTAACATTACCGGAACTGCTACTCAGGTCTACGTTGTAAAAACGAATACCGGAACAATGGCAACTGCTAGTTTGGCTCCTTCTTATGGAGACTTGTTCGATTTAAACTGGGGTGTTCTCGGCAATCAAGATCGTTATCAGATATTGTCCGCAGCTGCAGAAGTAGCTCCTTCTGTCACGGGAACCACCATTCCAGCGTTTGGTTCGGCTCTCAACGGCGATTCTTTCAGCATTCGTATAAATGGTGCCGCTGCGACAACCGTAACACTTTCAGCTACATCTGCCGATCACGATACTATCGGCCATTTGGTTACCGAACTTAATCGCTATGACTTTACTATTACGGCAGCTAATGCTACTGTAGGAGCAATTTATAGTAATAATACCCAAACCTTCACTGTTTTGGCAACTATTGTCGCCGGAACAACTTTGTTCGCTACTGGGACTGGGGCTCCTCTACCTGCCGGAACTTTGACCAAAGTCAGTGGAACTGGAGACACGACCATTACTTTCTCGACATTCACCAGATTGCTTCCGGAAGCGATGACTGCATCCATGGGAATGGCTACGAATACTTTGACACTCGCAGTGAATCCAGATTCCGCTGCATGGGGTAACGGATGGGGTAAATCGTTCGAACTTATCGATTCGACTCCTGGTGATCTTGCAGCCCTTGGATTTACACCAAATTTGTACATTTCTTCCCAAGAACCTGAAATTGAAATTCAGGACTCAAATGCTACGACTGGTGTTAACGAAACGCTTCAAGCTAGCGCTGATGTTGCTCTAAGCGTAGGTTATCAAGGAGCTACTGGAACTCTCACTATAACAGCCGGCGTATTGACAACCACGGTCACTGGCGGTTCAGGCGGTAATCTGAGTATCACTTTGAGTGATTACACCACTATAGGACAACTCGCCTCCTTCATCTCTTCTCAACCTGGGTATAGTGCAACCGTTGCTTCTCCTGCTACTCAGCTCCCTACGAGTGCTCTGGATGCAGTTTCTGCAATCGGTATCGCTTCTACGGGTGCAAGTGAAGAGCCAGGCCGTATCAAAATGGGTTTGTACGAATTCACTCAAGCAATGGCGACCAGCCGATTGATGTCCTTTACTGCTACGGCGACTTCCGGACTTCCAACTCCTATGGCTTCTCCTGCTTACTTAGCAGGTGGAACTCGTGGAGCCACTCTGGCTGCCGACGTTGCAAACGCTATCAACTCCTTGGGTTCCATCAATTGCAACATTATCGTGCCATTGATTTCTCAAGATGCCAGCGCAGACATCATCGCAGATCAGACTTCTCCGGATTCGACTTACACTATTGCAGCAACAAATGCACTCCTCAAGAGTCATTGTCTCGAATATAGCGAACCAAGCCTCGGAAAAAATCGCATTTGTATTCTATCTTACAATGGACTTTTTGTCAATGCAGAAACTCAGGCCCAATCATTGGCAAGTTTCCGTTGTTCTGTCGCATTCCAATCCGTTACACAAGTCAATTCATTTGGTGTCGTAACTCAGTTCCAACCTTGGTACGCTGCAGTAGTCGCGGCAGGCATGCAAGCTGGCGGATTCTATAAAGCTATTGTCAATAAGTATGCCAATGTGATTAGTATTGTTGATCCTACGGGTTATAACAATGGCGATCCAGGCGATACCAGTCAAGCTCTGGAATCCGGTTTGCTTCCACTCTTTACTGATGTTGGAGGAGTTCGTTGGGTGTCAGATCAAACAACTTACGGAATCGACAACAATTTCGTGTACAACAGCATACAAGCTGTTTACGACGCGGATATTATCGCTATCGATCTGAAGTTCAGTTTTGCTAATGCATTCGTCGGTCAATCACTGGCGGACGTTTCAGCTGCTTCTGCGTCAGCTTTCTTGACGCAAAAAATGGGAACCTATTTCCAATTGAAGTTGATTGCTGCAAGCAGTGACGCTCCACTCGGGTTCAAGAACGCTAAAATCTCTATTGCAGCTCCTACCATGACGGTAAGTGTGGAGATTAAACTGGCCACAGCGATCTACTTCGTCCCAATCACTTTCGCGATTTCTGCAGTACAGCAATCGGCATAATTTTTATAAGGAGAATAGAATATGGCAGGAGCACAATTACCTAATTATAGACCTACTAACGGGGGTCCTGGCCAAAGTTACACTGTAACTGGGGGCAGAGCACAACTGTATCTACCTAATAGCGTAGGAACTCTTGTTTTGGCTGGAGTATTTGATACTGTTTCTAGAAACAGAGGTCTTTCAGCTGAAGCTATCCATACTTTGGGCCAATATAGCGCACGTGAACAGGCTATCACAGCTTACAATGAAGTCACCTTGAATTGTGGTGGATTTCGAGTTGTAGGCGCTGGTACCACGGTTCTGGGTAACTTCCCTACCTTGGCACAACTTTTGACTTATCAGGGTGTCGTTGTAAAGGTTGTGGATAGACAAACTGGCGATACCTTAATGGTTGTCACTGGTTGCGTTCCAACTACGGATTCTGAAAGTTACTCGGCGAGGGCGACTACTAAAATCAATATTAGCTATAGTGGCATTGCAGCATTTGACGAAAGCACGACAGATGCAAGCGGCAATCCAACTGATGGCGAAGGAACTCCTTCTTGGCCATAAGTTTTTAAATAAAAGTATTATGGGAAGGGGGAGAAGGAAACTTTTCCCCTTTTTTTATTGACTTTTGTCCCTAGTGATGATAATCTTTATTAATATGACATGGGATTTAGAAAAAATACAAGAACTAGCATTGAAATGTAAAACTAGATATGAATTTAAGAGATTGTACCTTAATGCTTACAGGGCGGCTATAAAAATCAAAGCTCTTGATAAAGTTTGTTCTCACATGCCAAAAAATGCATCTATTGGGAAAGTATCTCCGAAATTGAAATGGACTTTAGAAGAACTTAAAAAAGAAGCTAGTAAATATTCCTCAAAAAACGACTTTAAAAATCACGCGATGGGCGCGTATTTAGCTGCCTGTAGAAAAGATTACATAGATCAAATTTGTTCTCATATGAAACAATTCCATTATTCATGGACAAATCAAGAGCTAGCGCATGAAGCCCAAAAATATAGCACTAGAATTGATTTTGCTAAATTAAATGATAATGCTTATCAAACCGCACAAAATAGAAAAATTCTAGATCTTATATGTAGTCATATGACAAGACTAATAAGAGAGGACTGGACCCACGAGGATTTAAAAAAAGAAGCTAGTAAATATGGAACCAGAGGAGAATTCTATAAAAAAAGTAATGGGGCTTACTGTTCGGCTAATAGAAAGAAAATTCTAGACGATATTTGTCAGCATATGAAAAAATCTAAGGGAAGTTCTCTTATGGAATTAGAACTACTAAGTGAAATAAGAAAAGTTCTGCCAGATTCGAAGAAGATTAAATTTTATAAAATAGAAATTCCTACAAAACCTCATATAAAACGTTTCGAGCTAGATATTGTCAATCAAAAAATGAAAAAAGCTGTGGAATTTGATGGTACCTATCACCATTCTTTTAAATGTATGAGAAAAAATAAAAGAAAAAAGCTTTGGTCGGATGAAGATATCAGAAATTATCATGAAATAAAAGACTCTTATTCATTTCTTTATCAGGGAATTCAGGTTCTTCACATCAAAGAAGAAGACTGGACAAGAAATAAGGATTACTGTATTAAGCTCTCCAAAGCATGGCTTTCCAATGAATGCTCTGTTTATCCCAAGCCCCTTCCTCTTTTAGATCTCTAATTCCTTTCAAAACCAATCTTTAAGGTAACTTGTGAAGCAATTCACAAGCTTTTAGCGTGGGCTAAAAGTACCGTTAGCGGTGGCGCTAACTCCTGAATAGGATTGGATAAAATGGCATTTGAGAAAAGCTGGAGCACAGTTGCGCCCACACCCTTAACTACAGATGGCACTTCTTTAGGTGTTATAACTGTAGCAGACACTGTCGGCTTTAAAGTCAAAGGCCAAGCTCAATTATCAAATTCGTCCGGTCTTCACATGGTTGTTCAGATCAACCAAGTTCTCTCCTCCACCACAATGATTGTGGGCAGGCCAGGAAGCTCTCCTTCGGGCACGGCAGGCGGTATAGCTAGCGGTGCCGTTGTTGATGTCAGCGCCTTTACAGTAGCTCTCAATTCCGTTATTGGATTTGGGATGCAACCCAAAAATAAAATCAAAGCTGATGATATTGATCAAGCTGTTTACGAGGCTGATCCTACCGTAGCTCTTAGAGTTACAAATGTCGACCCTTATGGAAACATATATGGTCCGGCTAATCCGATGCCTGTTGCCGTGGAGGGAACTATATCTATCGGTTCCGTTTCCATTGTGGACGACGGTAATACTCTAAAAGTCAACGCAGACGGCTCCATAAACGTTATAGTTGAATCTGTTCCTAGCCCTAATTCAACGGTAATAAGCACTTACAACGAAGTAGTCTCACTGGCAGCCGGTGGGACAGCTATAATTGTAAGTTATACAGTTCCGGTTGCAAGTCAAGCTGTTTTACAAAGAATCCCCTTTTCGGGTGAAAATGTTGCACGTTATGATTTATTGATTAATTCTATCAAACAAGATACCGCAAGGACAATGTTTGGTGGCGATTTGACTGGTGAATTCAATTTCACAACGGGAAATGATTCAGGTTTACTTCTAAACGCTGGCACTTTAATTCAAGTTCAGGTCTATAATCCTCGCCCCTATCCCGCAGATTTCGAATCTAGAATACAAGTGCTTGTAATTAATATATAATTTATGTTATGTAGAAAATCAAGAACAATCTTTAAAGCAGGTGTTATATGAGTGCATATGATTTAAAAAAATTACAAGTTGAATACAAGCGCGTGAATGCAGCCAGAGAAGAACAAGAACTTCGTGTTTTTGAATTTCAAGAGCAAATCAACCGCATAGAAGCAAGTATAGCTATTTCTATAAATAAAGAAAACGAAATACTTGACAAAATAAAAGTTATGCAGGAAACAGATAGCCAAACAAGTAGTACATAGGAGTATTTATGGCAGATGCATTTTCAGCGTTACCTATTAGGACAGAATTAACAGGCCAAGCAGTATATCAAGATGTTATAATTAAACTGGGCGATGCTACTAATCCTACTACGCAACAGGCCGCAGTAGACACATTTGGGAGCCAGTTTTCAGTACTTAAAGATATCTCCGGGAACGCCATTGGCGACCAACTTCTGAGTGCCAGCTACTGGCTCCAAGTGATTACGCCTGCAAATGGTCCAGCTGCGCCAGGAACGGCCTCGGCATTTTCCGTGCTTGCCGGTGGTATTTACAATTCTACACCAGAAACACTGACAAACGGGCAGCAATCCGCTCTTCAGTTGGATTCTGCTGGTAGATTACTTGTCGATGCTGCCATTACTTTTCCTTACGATGAAAACTATGGAACGGTCGGCGCCAACACTCTCAGAACTGCTGCGCAGATTGGCAATGCTACGGGTGCTGCCAATTTCAACTATGGCACGGTGGGTGCACAAACTTTAAGAACTGCTTCTCAAATTGGCAATGCTACTGGAGCTGCTGACTTCGGTGCTGGCGCTACTGATGCTCAGACCCTTAGAGTGTCAGCTAACCAAGGGACGGCTGCTTCTCTCTCTGGTGCGTGGCCGATGGAGATCACGGATGGCACTAACGGCCCAGTTGCAGTAACTCCAGCCTCAACTGCCGCTACAGCTACTGAACCCGCGCTGGTAGTCGCTTTTTCTCCTAATAGTCCTTTGCCTACTGGTTCCAACGTAATTGGTTCTGTAAATCAAGGAACTTCTCCTTGGATTACCAAAGATCAGTCAGATGGTCCAGTCACTCCTGGAACAGTAGCTTCCTTCTCGCAATTAGCTGGTGGTCAGTATAACTCGACTCCACCTACTTTAACCACCGGTCAACAAGCTGCGTTGCAAGTAGATTCTGCTGGCAGATTGTTGGTAGACGCCGCTGTAGTATTTCCTTATGATGAAAACTATGGTACAGTTGGCGCAACGACTCTAAGAACTGCTGCCCAAATAGGTAATGCTGCAGGCGCTGCAGATTTTAATAATGGAGCAACTGGAGCCCAAACTCTAAGAGTGGCCGCGAATCTGGCAATAGCCGGGGCTAACGTAACTAATACTAATCCGGTTCCTGTATCGGTGGTGTCAACTACTCCCGGCACGGCGATTCAGGATTACCATACCGCTACTGTGGCCGCTGGAGCTTCGACGACCTTTACATATACCGTAGTAGCTACCCATACTTTCAATTTGGAAAGAATTTGGGCTTCGGCATCTGGTAAAATTAAAGCGCTTGTGCAAAATAACGGAACCACTATCTTCGTGGGATTTAATAGTACGGCTAATCCAAATATTGACATCACTGTAATCGCTCCTCCGACCATCGCGGCAGGTAACACTGTAACCGTTACCGTTACTAACACAGACTTATTGGCTTTTGATGTGTATGCAACCATTGAAGGAAATCAGAACTGATAACTAGTTATTTTTACTAAAGAATGGCCCAATTAGGTGTTTACATCTAATTGGGCTTACTATTTTAAGAACTAGATACTGATACATATGATATAAGGACAGTATGGCAGATTTAGTGTCAGTACAAGAAGGTCTACCCATAAGAATCACTGGGGTTTCCTCCACGGGGGGGATTCCTGACAACTTCGCCGATGTTAATTCGAGCGGAAGTTTGCAAGTTGCGGGCCAAGGAGTGGCTGGTACTCCTGCGGGCGGCGTAGTTTCCATTCAAGGCGTCGCCAGCGGTACGGCTGTTCCAGTAAGTCAGTCAACTTCTCCGTGGGTAACAAAAGATCAAGCTGATGGACCTGTCACTCCCGGCACCGCAGCTAGTTTCTCTCAGCTCATTGGTGGTCAATACAATTCTACGTTGCCTACGCTAACTACCGGTCAGCAATCGGCTTTACAACTTACTTCAACTGGTGCATTAATTACCACGGGAGCTGTTACACTTCCTTACGATGAAAATTATGGTACAGTTGGAGCAAATACTTTAAGAGTTGCTGCGCAGATTGGCAATGCGACCGGGGCTGCTAGTTTTGGGAGTGGGGTTACTGGGGCGCAAACTCTTAGGGTAGCAGCCAACACATATGATGGTTCCGGCAATGCAATCAGTTCACAAACTTTATCCACCAACCAATGGTTAGACGTTGTAATACCTTCTATTGGTCCAACTGCGCCCGGTACAGCGGCTAGTTTTTCCGATCTTGTTGGCGGACAATACAACACAGCTTTTCCAACTTTAACCAATACTCAACAATCGGCTATTCAAGTAGATGTAAGTGGCAGAGTTATAGAAGCTCCGTTATTCCAAACAGTTGCGGCCACTTTTACCAGTAATGGGAATAGTTTGGCCGTAAATGGGGGCGGTTCTGTTTTCATAAATATAAGCGGAACATGGGTTGGGAGCATTGCTCTAATCGGTTACATAGGGGGCGTTGGATACAACATTCCTTATACAACTTTAGGATCTAATACCGGTACTTATACGGTAAGCAATATTACCGGGAGTGGGGCTTATCAAGTCTTGGCCCCAGCAGGATACACAAATGTTGAACTGATTGTTCAGTCATGGACCTCAGGTTCGGCTGCTATAACAATGAATAGTGGCGTCGCGTCCTCTAACATAGAGGCCGTTCAACTAAATCAAGCAAATTTGTTAGCTACTGTTTATCAAGGCGCGTCTCCTTGGACTACTTCAGATGCGGCTGATGGTCCTGTATCGCCAGGAACCGCTGCTACAAAATCAATCCTCACTGGAGGACAGTACAATTCTACGTTACCTACTCTAACTACCGGTCAGCAATCGGCTATCCAGTTGGATTCTTCGGGGCGTATAATTAATGGTGGGCTAATTCAAACTGTCACGGGAACTATTACTGCGGGCGGTCAAAACGTAACGGCGTTTAGCGGCGGATCTGTTTTAATAGAAGTTTCTGGAACATGGGTCGGAACTTTAGAGATAAGCGGCGGTATAGGTAGTTCTGCTTTTGGAGTTTTTGTAGCAAATACAAATGGAGCCACTCCTCTCGCCTACACATACTCAACAATTACCACCACTGGCCTATATAAAGTGATGATGCCAGCAGCTTTCTCAACTATAGTTGTTGAAGCTCTGAGTTGGACTTCGGGAACAGCCACTATAACTATCAATAGTGGCGCGGCAGCCGATGTGGTAGAAGCCACCCAGCTTAATCAGGCTAATTTATTGGCTACCGTGTACCAAGGCGGAAGTTGGTCAGTTACTGCGACCAATCCGTCTGTAACGTTTATCGGCAATCCTCCTCCCTCAGAAGCCACTTATATAGCCGGATCAGTTACCACTACGGCACCTACATACACAACTGGGGAACTGGAAGGTCTCTCTCTAACTACGGCTGGTGCATTGCGAGTTGACGGATCTGGAGTTACCCAACCTGTATCTGGCACGGTTACGGCGAATCAAGGAACAGCCAACGCTACTCCCTGGAATATAAACGTAGCTGATTTTGGCGGAAGTGCTATCGTGACTGGAACGGGAGCTTCTGGTGCAGGTATTCCTCGTGTTACTGTATCAAATGACTCTAATATACTAGCAACACAAAGCGGAACATGGACGGTGCAGCCAGGAAACACGGCGAATACTACTCCTTGGCTAGTTACAGATTCTTCCGATGGACCTGTCACTCCAGGAACAGTAGCCACAAAGTCTAGCCTAGCTGGGGGACAATATAATTCCTTACTGCCCACTCTGACTACAGGGCAACAGGCTGCGTTGCAAGTAGATTCTAGCGGTAGATTACTGACGATCGCAAATGCATCTAATTTTCCCACTACCGTTGATACTAACTATGGCACCGTTGGAGCAAGTACACTTAGAACCGCTTCTCAAATCGGTAACGCGACTGGTGCTGCTGCATTCGGAGCAGGTACCACTACTGCTCAGGTACTGCGAGTTGTACTACCAACAGATCAAACCGCGATACCAGCAAGCCAATCTGGAACATGGACTGTTCAACAGGGAACTCCACCTTGGACTGTTCAAGGAGATTCAGCTAGCGGAGCGGCTAAAGCAGGAAATCCGGTACAAATTGGTGGCGTATTCAATACTACTCAACCAACAGTAACGACTGGTGAAACTGTTGAAGCTCAATCTACTGCGAGAGGCGCTTTGATTGTTTCGACAGGCGTAGACAATTTCAATATAGATAATATTACAGGCACAGTATCTCTTCCTACCGGTGCGGCCACCGCTGCGAATCAGGCTACGGAAATAACTTCCTTACAGTTAATTGACAACATAGTTGGTTCCGGCCCAGGCGCTGGGACTGCCGGAACCGGTTCTGCGCTTGTTGGGGGCGTTTTCAATACTACTCTTCCTACCCTGACAAATGGAGAACAAGCTGGATTACAAGTGACAGCATCTGGCTTCTTATTGACAGAATCTGCGCCGGTCGATGGCTTAAAAGCAACGTACTCGGCTACTTCTGCAATTGGTTTTGCCTCCGCCACCGCTGCAACAGACATTTTTACCATTACCGGTTCGGCCACCAAAACTATAAGAATTCTGAGAGTTGGGTTCAGCGCTCAAGTAACTACAGCCGGAGTAGTAAATATTTTACTCATAAAGAAATCTGCGGCAAACTCTGGTGGCACTTCTGCAGCGGCTACAGCCGTACCCCATGATAGTAGTGATGCTGCTGCAACTGCTACTGTATTGAACTATACTGCTAATCCTACTACATTGGGCGCAGCTGTGGGTACCGTAAGAGCAGCAAGAATGTTTATCCCTACCTCAGGAACTGACATCGCCGACTTTGTAAATGAATGGGATTTTGGTTATTTGCCAGAAAAATGTGTCGTTCTAAGAGGCACTACACAGGTGCTATCCATTAATCTAAACGCTACCACGGTTGCGGGCGGTACATGGACTTGCTACGTGGAATGGACTGAGGAGTGATATGCAAATTAATCTAGGTTGGTCAGATATTAAAGCATTTGTAGTTGCTAGAAATTTGTGCATTCAATACGTCATAGCAAATAATACCTACTATCTCTTTGCTTCAGACGGTCCAATGGAAGTGACGGCACAGATCCCAATGGACGGCTCTGATTCCACCGATCAAACAGATTTTGAAACAAACTACATGCCCACAGCTAACAAGCCGTTGCTTCCTTCCTTGACTACGGTTACTACGCAATTTGAATTCAACAATAAAGACCTAAAGATAGCGTGTACTTCTGCAGAGCTTCCAAACGATGGTGCCACTACAAGCGCTATCGCATCCATAAAGTGCCCCGGAACTTTTGGGACTGGATTGGGACGTTATATTGCTGGTGGTTATGGAATCACGGAAGATTATAATAAGGACGATCGTGCTTTGTTATATGTAAATGATGACGATCGGTGTGTTGCTTGGGCATTGGCTTTGGCATCCAATCCCAGCGCTACCGCTCCTTTGAGCGATGCTACAGTTATAGCGCTAGGCACTCTTCCAGCTCCTTTCAATCAAGCATTCCCTCTTTATCCAGTTATAAAGACTTATTACGACGATCAAGCTCCTTCGGATAATCAAGGGTGGTACTTTTGGGCAGAGGCACAGGGAGATGGTTTACCTCCAATAGGAGAAACTGAGCTTGAGCCTATCGCTGGATATGCATTTCTTCCTTCTGGCTTTTATTTAAAAATTAAATACATTCGTCCGGCAGGAGTATTTACTGGTGGTATTAGAGTTAACTTAGACTGGGGAATTCCAGCAGCTACATAAGTCGGGGTACAATATGGATAATGCACAATATGGCTACGTTTGCTTTGCCTATACCAAAAATAAATGGTATGATTGGTGCATATCCAAACTAACTGGATCTAAATGGTCTCATTCCTTTTTTACCTGTCCCCCAATGCTCGGTAAAGAAATGCTCATGGAAGCTTGCGGTGGAGGAGTCAGCGTTAGTTCTTTTGACATTGGCTATAGAAACAATGTGAATCAGGCCTATGAAGTTTATCAACTTAAAATAGATCGAGCTACTATAGATTCTTCTATTAAAAACCAAATAAAGGAGCTTGAGGATTCTTATGCATTTTTGGCTTATCCTTGGTTTATGTGGCGCTATTTAAATAGATTTTTGGGAAGAGATATTAAAGCAAAAGATAATTGGTATCAAAGTCAAACGACAAGAATTTGCTCTCAATTCTTGCGAGAATTTATAGAAGGCTGCGGTTTCAAATCATTATTCGATGGATACGGTCTAGGATCAGCATCGCCACAAGACATATATACCCTGGTCCTGTCCAGGCCAGACTTATTTGAACTTATTGAATCTAAATCTTAGGGGTGTAATAGGCGACTAGCCATCCAGCCAGCCCCAATAACTGTCACGGCACCCGCAGCAAAAAACAACCAATCATTATGCTTTTGGGTAGCATCGATCTTTTGCAAACGATCCTCAAGTCCCTGGCTAGTAGTAGACCACAGCGTAGCGCGATCATCTGAAGCCTTTAGAGCCAAGTCTTTGAGTTGAATAGCCCCGTTCAGATCTTGTATTTGTTGATCTTTTACTGCAGAAGCTTGAACAAGTTGTCCCACGCACAAGTGAAGATCTTGGGAATATTCGAAGCCTCCATCATCAAGTGGTTTAATCTTAGACCAATCACAATCGGCTAATGCTACTTGACTAGTAAACGCAAGTAAGAGTAATCCAATAAATATTCTCATTTTTTATCCTTATACCAGTCTACTGTAACCGGTTGTTCTGTTTTAGGAAGATCTTGAGCTTGTTCGACTAAAGCATTTGACTGGGCATCGTCTTTATTTTCTTTCAAGTCCAAAGAAGCGCTCTTTTTTTGAGCCCCTTGAAAGAAACGCTTAGAAGAATTCAACAAAAAACTCACAAGAAGCTCTCTAAACTTTAAAGTGAGGATCAAAGCTCCAAAAACGATTAAGAACCCTTTATAATCCTTCCATAGCTCGGATAGGTCCTTGGAGGCCTTGGCTTTGAAATTAGCCACGAACGATTTGAGGCCTGAGACCAAAGATTTCAATTTACTTAGCATTTGAGTCATCTCCTACCGAACTATCAGTCTCTTGGACCTGTTTGCCACTTTTAGAGTCGGCGTATGAGGTGACAGCCATTTTAAGGTGCTCCATACTGTTAGATGCTAGAAACCCCAAAGTGGTGGCTTTTAGCAGATCTGTGAACTGTGCACCGTCTAGATAGTCATGGAGCCTAAACACCACGGCAATTGAGATGAGAGCTGCCATTATAAGGAATTTACGCAAACCTAGGATTACACTTGTGATTTCTTGAATTTTTTGAAACATATCAACCTCTTATTATGTTTATATCATATAATACAACAATCTTTAATAAGAGGATTGAAGTATGATTCCACTACTAACCTATAACACCTTTTTATCCGCACTGGGCTTATTCGCTGCGTTTGTAAGTGTCATCTATACCATCGCCAAGATCGCCAGAGAGATAAGAAAAGCCAATAAAGCCAGGGCAGATGGCTTTCTGGAAGAAGCCAAGGCTCACGACAACGCTATCAAAATAAAACTAGAAGCCAAAATTAGTGCCCTTGAGATGGATTTAAACAATCTGAAGGAAAGCGTCTCTAAAGATATCGAGCACATAAAAGAGACACAAGCTAATGAGATCAGGAATCTTTCAGAGAAAATTGACTCTTTGCGTGAAGAAGTCAAGATGGCTCACAGTAACTTGATTTCTCTACTCACGAGACTCGTGGATAAATAATCACTCTTCAAAGAAGCCGTAAGCCCCCACCACCGACTCTAGCTGCAGCAAATCAAACTCACTCAACTTCAAAGTTACCGCTTCTGGATCACCCATAAACATAACGGTAGTGATCTTGACCGGTCTGTTCTGTACATTGCCATCTTGGGCTATAACGGCTTTAATATTCATAGCTGAAAGAGTCACGCGAAGATCGTCGGCGGCAGTTTCTCCAAAAGAATTCAAAGTTAAAACACGCATATCGGGCATCATAGTGGGTTCCTCTGATGTGTTATATCATAACTCGGGATAAATATACAAACCACAATGATAACAAGCCCATCCATACCCAACTTGCACAAAATCACTTTTGGAACAATGGCTACATTTAAAATCGACGGTATTAGTTTTAATGAGTTTTAAAGTCATCTAGTTAAAGTTAGTATATAGTTTGTCTAAATTAGACTGGATGTGCCTATGCTTTCTACTTATATACTTCCGTCCTTTGAAAAAAATGAGTTTGCACTTAACAGAGCAAAAATCTAAATAACGACCTCCAACTTTTTGGTTTTTCTTGGGCGATTTCACGCGAATCCAGTGCGGGTTTTCAGTCAGAAAACTAAAATCACTAGCTAGAATTACAGTGCAACGTTCGCATAGGAATCTGAGTCCACCAGCTGTGCTTTTGAGCATATTAGCTCGCTCTCCTTTTATCGGAGAGATCTTTAGTAAAAGTAAATAGCAAGCTCTTAAAAATACCAAAATGGGCGGCATTGTGTCCATTTTGGAGAATAGTTTCCACAGCGAATTCAATATCTTCGAGATAGAAATCAAGTTTATCGCACATGTAAAAGCCAATCTCCTTCAAAGTCCCGTGGAACGCATCTCCGTTCTTAAAATCTAGGACCCATTGATTCTCAAATGCTTCGTAAAGATCGTACCCTGCAGAATTCGACATATTTTTAATCATACCGTTCTCCTCTTGATATACAGTAAAACATACTTAACTGGAAAAGTCAACTAGATTTTTCTCTTCTGCTAGTTCCTTAAAAAGATTGGTAAATTCAAGTTCGACCTTATCGTTTGCCTTTTGGGTTAAAGGACTCTGGTAATTTACCACAGTACACTTAGGATCGATGTTTTTTAATAACACACTATAACGATTAGAGAATCCTCTGCTACCCTTTTTATATTTTATCAAATCTTTCTTAGCAAGAGAGTTGATCACTTGGGTTACTTTCCTGGGAGACATCTTACAAACTTTAGCAATAGTTTGCTGCGAAGGGAATATTTGTCCCAAGCCATCTAACGAAAGAAAATAGACTAGAACAAAAACTTCATAGGGATTCAAGCCTAGTTTCATAAAACCGTGTGGAATTTTAAAATAATTAGCTACAATTTTATCAGACATTTTTAACACCTCTTGCATACTTGTATCACAACAAAAATCCAAAGTCAATGGTTTTCATATAGCACTAAATGCTTACCAGTTATCCCCCTCTCCAAGTAAATAACCCAGCAGACGAAAACATTTTAAGAGGGAGACAGAAGAGGGAGACAGAAGAGGGAGACACCGCTATATATAGAAGCTATTTCTTTTTCAGGCGTTTTTACTTTGGACACGGCACTAGCCGGCAGCTAATATAAATAAAAGCCGGGAGCATCGATCTGTTGATAATTTGTGTCCAGTTTGATTTGTGATATAACATAGGCATGAGTGATAAACCTGAAGCCAAGACCGAGCAAACGCCTTTACCACCTGACTTGATTCTAAATCCTGATGGAACCGCTGTATTCACGCTACAAGATGAAGGCGAAGTGCTTGGCACATACAAAGGCACGTTTACGTTTAGATGCTTTCTAGACCCCTTAGCGACGCTCTCAGCGGGTCGTGTCTATCGTGACCTATTGGGACCTAATCCCCAGGATGCTTCTGAGACAGAAAGATTTTTGGCTTTCAGTCTTTCTCAACTTCAAAAACGAATTATCAAAGCCCCACCTTTTTGGAATACTGATTCGATGCTGGCAGGCAACATTCCTGACGTGAACATCATCTCTACTGTCCTAGCCCGCGCCATTGACGCAGAAGTGGCCTACAAGGAACGCCTGAAGGACAAGAAGAAGGAAGCTTTGGAGAAATCGAATGAGGTTATTAATCAAATAAAACAAAAAGTTACCGAAGGAGAATGAAATGGGAAGAAGAACAAAGCATATTTACTACAGGCATTTCAATCAAAGACATTTGATGGATTGTTTCCCTGAGAGTTCAGGAGTTTATGCTTTAAGATTCAAAAATGGGGTAAAGATAGGCTGTTCCAAAAATATACAGAAAAGAATGGACGCTTATACGACCCCATGGTGTCTAGAAATATTAGACACTTTTTTTGTTAAAACGGAACACTATGAAGTTTCTGAAAAGCTATCTTTAGCGGAATGTTACGCTATCTGGGAGACTTACCCCGGCAGCACCGAATTTTTTTACACTACTAATTTTACTAGAATATGCCGAATACTCACAAAAATGGTGGAAAGCACCGAAAAGCAGATTGCTCAAGTATTAAACAATAAAAATTTTGTAGACAAAAGAGACGAAAGAACAGAAAAAATATATGAAACATTGGTCGGTGGTGTAGTAGCCTATACTCCTAAAGTTCATTTGAGTTTGGAATCTGAAAACAATAATCAACAAATTTTAATAGCACGCTGTCATAGACTCAATAAAAAGGGAGACTTAAGATTTTCTTTTAATCCCAAAGATATAACGTGCGGCAACTGTCTAAGATTGATGGAATAAAAATGTCCTTCAGAGAATTGCTTGAGACGGCCCAAAGTATTGCTTTATCTGAAAAGCTTCATCCAACCGAAGTTTCTATTTGGTATAAATATTGTAGAGAGTTTAGCACGAGGTTTCACACTTCTTTGATTGAAGTTTTAACTCTCGATCCAGAGTTCGTAGTTCATCAAGTGACTTCGGATCAGCTTAGTACATGGAACACCGAGGAACGTATTGACGATGTACTTGATCTCATAGGCAATTTATCTAATCCTAATTACGATCAAGAAAAAGAAAAAGCGTTGCGTGAAGAAATGCGCCAGATTGTTGAAGAAGAAAAACGCCGCGTTGAAATGGGCGAAGCAATTCATTCATCGTTGGATACCAGCAAGAAGTTTGGCGATAAGCCGAAAGAAGACACAGGAGAAAAAGAACTCCCCAAAAGTGGGGGTATCAATATGAGTCTCATTAAACAATTACAGAATGAAGAAAAAGAAGGCGGCGAGTTTTAAATACCAAGTATTTTGCTGAAATTAGCCAGCATCGCTTGGTTACTAGCATGTTCTTGAAACGCTTTATAGCTGAGCCCATCAGTCAAGTGACACTCCTCCAACGCGATCCACATAGGCTTTAGTTGCGAATGAATATCGGCTTCCGAACAGTTGGGATAGTTAACATTCTTTGTTAATGTATCAATCATTACTTGCTTGATCTTAGCTTTACGTATTTGATCCATTTGAATGACTCCAATTTGCGTCGAAACCCATGATTACTTCTCTAACCAATTCATAGTCGATATGACTAAAAATTACATCGTTTGCGTACTTGGCTTTGTAAACTCCATTTTCGAATACAACAGACACTTCTCTTTCATCTTTTTCCATTTTAAACATTATCATGTCGTTCTCCCTTTATTTCGTACCAGTTATCGAACTCGCTTGCAACAATAGTAATTTTGTCTATTTGATTCATGTCGCGACCTGCTTTAGTACACCATCTAATTTTAAGAAAAGTCTGATCTAATTCTTGATAAATAATATCTAGTACATAGATCGCTACATCTAGCATTCTTATGTGCGAATAAACTTTCCCTTCTTCAAATTGCATATTAAAAATCCTTTCTAAACATGTCGCACCAATTAGAATGCCCTTGTCCAATTGGATTACCCTTGTTCCCGCATTCGCACTTAGGACCTACGAACATGGTTGGTTCTGGTTTTACCATGCTTGAATATGCGCCCATCAAGTAGGTCTCATAGCAACTTTCACAATAAGTATCAAAATAACCACTCTGAGTTGGACTAGCGATGAAATTTATATCGAGTAATTTATTACATCCTACACAGTTCATTTTATACCTCGTGCTCTAGTTAAAGCATCCATAGCTTTACCGATAGTATCCCAATTGCCCGTTAGGACCGCCTTTTCCAATCCCCGCCACGCCTCAGCCAGGTGGCTTGGTGCGGGGAGTAGGGCTTGTTGGGCCACGTTCCACATAGTCATCCACATAGGGGTTATTCCTACCTTACCCGATGGCGATTCCCATTGTGACTTGTCGCCATAGAACTCAAGCGCCCCTCTCAGCCTCAGCTCCTCCTGTGCGGTGGCATCCAGCTTCTTAGCGAGTGCATCATAGCGTTGGTCAGCGTGCTTTGCAGTCTCTATCCCCAAAACCATAAGCTTCTGGTTCTGGTCTTTCAGCTCGTCGCGTTCTTTGCGAGTTTTAATGAGATCTCTTGCGATGGCACCAATCAGATCTACGTCCTCTTTGGTTCGATGATATTGCATAGATTCTTTAAGCTCGGCGTTTTCCGCGACTAGTTTTAGTATCTTTGAGTGTGCGAGTGCTAGTTCATTTGTAAGCTGTTCATTGGTGGCCTTCATTCTTCCTCCCCAATATAATCAAATAGTTCAGTTGGACTTGAGAACCTGGCAACCATATCAGCCAATCCAGATTCCCCTGCTTGCTTTAATTCACTTCTGAGTAACGATAAGTGTCTCATAGTAAAATCATCCCTACCTACCCCTAGTCCATCAAAATACTCTTTCAATAAAACTAACTCTTCAGACACTTTTCCATCTCCTTGAATTCTTTAGCAAATAAACGTTCTGGATCACAGGTATCAGACGTACCTTCCCATCGTTTCATTGAACTTACCACATCCTTTGTATCTTTGCAAGCTAATTCTAACATATAGAGTTTCCTAACGAAAAAGCCAAATTTTGCATTAAGTTTTCCGTTAGTGAGCAGATTGTCTATATAATTTAATGCATCATTTATGTCCATCCACGAATTCCAACACGCATTTGTTAGGCCTTGTATATGAGCCCAGTAAATTTCTCGTTCTGTTCGATTGCCAATAGAACTGAGTCTGTATTTAGCTATGGTATGCAATCGTCCCTGTAAAAATTCCTTATCCATATCAGATCCCCTTAATCGCATTATCAATTGCGCCCTGGTCAAAGCTCAAGTAGCTCACCGTTGAATTAATAGATTTATGTCCAAGCGCCCTTTGGGTATTTATGAGATCTCTTCCTAAGGCTTCAAATACATTTTTAGCTAGAGTCTTGCGCATTGAATGACTAGATACTTTACCTTCAATCCTTGCATCAGCTACAGCTTTCTTAATGATTCTGTGTGCTTGTGCTCGTTTAATAGGGAATAGACTATCTTGTGGTTGCATAGTTATAACTCCCATTGCTTCAAGTGCAGCTTTAGCTTTATCATGTAGAACCACCGTACGGCTGTTGTGTTTCCCTTTCATAGACGCTCGCTTAACCGTAACCGAGTCTTTAATCTTTCCATACTGAACTACATCTTGCACAGTAATTGAAAGCAGTTCACTGATACGAAATCCAGTCTTGCATCCAAGTAGGAATAGGCACTTATTACGTTGGCTAGTAAAGCTATCGAGCATCATCTTAACTTCTTTATCGTTCAGCGGTTTTGAACCAATCATTTTAGATACCTCTTGTTTACTATTAATGCTATCTTTGTGCCAACCTTAAGATATTGATTCTATTGGTTATACGTTTTACTAATCCGTATAACTTTTAGTCAGTTGTCTTATTCTTGTTCAGCATCCACTTCGAATTCAATCACCGTCACATAATCGCATCCATTCTTCCAGTAATGTGTATCGGCTTCAATCCAACCATCTTCAAAAGCTGTATCTTGGTTGAGTGCTGCGGCCTTTGCTTTACTAAAAGTAGAATAAACACCTACTGCTTGTCCACCCTCATATCTTTCACCACGTTCAACAACATACACTTTCATAAAATTCGCTCCTGTATTATTTTAAATTACAATTCGAAATTTGACCCATACCTCTAGAATTCGAACTTTTCACCTTCTGCAGATTCAATTACTTTTCCAGAGCAGACACGCCTATTTCGTATATTTTGTTGTGGATTAACAATCCTACAATTTTCAGGAAGGTAGTGCCCATTCGAATCGATTCTATCTAACTGATAATGGCGACTATTAGAAATAAAGTCTTCTTGGCTTATTCCTCTTGCCACTAGCTCTCTTTCAAACCACACTCTGAAATTATAGATGTCTTCAATCCAGTGAGAACAAACCCTAATGTTTCTGGCGCCGTAATTTTTATAAGAAGTATCAGTTTTCCTGTAACATCTAGCCATCATCGAATCGTATCTTTTTCCTACGTAATAATTAAAATCTCTTTTTCTTCCCATCTTATTCTCCTACACTTGGATTAAAACTAGCAGGTACACTCCAAGAAGTAGAACCTGCGGCCCAACCGTGTGGTTCAGCCGAACTACAACCAGCCTGCCACGATAGTGTGCGGGTATGAGTAGTGGTATTAGTATTGATTGAAAACTTACAACCCGATTCGTCTGTATCTTGATAGCTTCCATCTGGAATAAAGGATAGACGAGTGTCTTGCCCAGCCATTGTTTGGGAAAAATCAGCAAGTAAATCTCCATTGCTAAACAAAATTAGCTCTTCTTTCCATGCGCTTGAAGCTAATCCACACGGCGCTATAAAAGACATAGGAGTGAGTCCAGAATTACCAGCTGGACCTTGAGGACCTACAGAACCCTGTGATCCAGTAGCTCCGACCAAACCATTGCAAATCACTTTTGGCGTAGAGACTACTCCTGCATTAGTTACGACCACCACCTGGCCACCAGTAGAACATTGAGCAGACGTAGCCACTGTAACACTCACCGAAGAACTCGTGCCATTTTGTCCAGAACTTCCGGTAGCACCAACATTTCCTTGCAAGCCTTGCTGTCCAACAGCACCATTACATACCAATGTTGTAGATGTAACTGTATCCGATGTCGCATTGTAAAATCCACTATTGGAAGGATCGGTAAAGGTAATCAGTTGAACACCCCCTACCCCATTGCACGCATTTGGTAGTTGGGTAGCCTGTAGTCCTGCTCCCAAGCCCTGAGAGCCATTTTGTCCAGCAGTCCCTGCCTGACCAGCAATCCCATTACTAACCGTAGTTGTGGTTCCATCTGGGCATGTAATAGTAGATGCGCCATTCACTTCTGACACCGTACAGTTTTGTGACTTAGAATTGACCAGTGGGACTGTAAGGCTAATCTCACCACACCCTGATACTACGCTGATAAAGACAGTAAGTGAGATAATTTTTAACATACTGGTTGCTCCATTTTTGTTAGCTTTTTTGTATATCCGGTTCAATTCCGAGAAAGTAAAATGTCCTGCAATCTGTGTAGCTTTTGCATGTGTTACAGTTCTACCCATTTTCTTAACAATCCAATAAATCATAGAGATGTTCTTGTTTTGCATATATTCTCCTTAGAAGTTATAACCAAGTCCAAGCCACGCGTTGCCTCTTACTGTAGCGCCAAGCGTTCCTCGAATAGCATCCGAGAAATCTCGTTGAAGCATCAAGCCTACGTCTGGTTGGTAGCTATTGTTAGCTGTGTAAGTTGTACTAGTGTAGCTAGTAGTCAACTTATTAGGCGTCATCATGCCCACAAGTGAAATGGAGGTTTTCCTTTGGGCTTCCCTGATCACTACAGGTCTAGTTTGTCGATGTTGTTGTGGCTGAACGATCGTAACAGTGTTATTAGTAGTTGTGTTGGTTGTGGTATTTGTGATCACGGTGCTAGGCTTTTGCGGCGTTGTAGTAGCCTTCTTTTTTGGCAATGGACAACCGCAGGATTTAGTCAGTTGCGGATTAGCATGACAAACCGTTGGAGCTTGGCCACATACTTCGTATGCGAAGGCTGATTGATTAAGAAGGATTAGACTCAGACCGACAATTACTTTTTTCATTATGGACTCCTTTGTTAACTTACATTTCTATATAATGCAACCAAGATACCAACTAATAAACTATTCATTTCAACTATTGAACAAAACCAGACTGAAGAACTTTGATACAGTTGTAGTATACTTATTCACTTGTACAGCTCTAGTTCTTGGTAATATCGATACTTATTATTAATATAACAAGGCGTATCACCAAAGACAGACGGAAACATAATACTTACAGGGCAATTATTAGCGTCCACGTCCTTAATATGTTGAAGTCCCATAGCGCAATGTCCAAGCTCATGAAACACAAGTTGTTCCTTCAGGTCATCGCCTATTTTTGCCCAATAAATGGGATCGATTTGGATAATTCTACTGCCGTCGTCGTACAAGCTACATTGGCCTACCCTAGGTAGGGTAAGTGAAACAAAACCCGCCGATATGTTGTCAGTTCTAACGCCTATGTATTGTGTGAACTTAGCAAAATAAGGAACCAGTAGTGGATCTACATGCGCAGGCATTGTAGGTGCGGGTTGTTGACCGCAACCACTTAGCAATAGCAGGAATAAACAAATATATCGCATTAAGGCTCCCATTCTTTCAAGTCTTCTTCAGTTACTCTTTTATCTTGAAGAGCTAAGAGAATTTGTTTGGCTCTATTTCGGCGTGCTATAGCCGTTTGTTTTATATTTGAATTGTCTTTTACTACTAAAAGATCCAGATAGTCCTTATAAAGGGACATTGCGGCTATGAGCACCTTCAAATCCTTTTTTTTCGCGTAAAGTACTTTTATATGTTTCATATCAATACCCTTAAAATTGGTCCGCCGCCTAGGAATTGAACCTAGGTCAAAGCCTTATAAGAGCCTTTGGAGCGACCAGCCCCGACCACGGCGGTATATAAAATTCACTTCTGTAAATATTTAGTATAATTAGATACGTTTAATCCACCCCTCGATATCCGATTCTCTAAGAAATCTTTGAAGCCTATCGTAATTTCTTACTCTGAGATTAATTTTATCACGATTTCTATCACAGTAGTTTTTATTTCTAATTTTATCGCATAATTTACATTTTAAAGACAAGCCATCTTTTTTCCTGCTTTTGTCGGACCCAAATTCAGTTTTGTCTAACCATACGTTACAAATCTGACATAACTTTTTCTTCATATAATTCTCCTTTTCATTACCGCACCACATAATAACGGCCATTGGAAAATGTGTAACAGTTATGTGTCAAAGCCTCAGCTTCATTCACTTCCGTAAACTGTCCAATCTTCTCCGAATTGCCTGCTACATAATGCAACACCGCTGTATCGTCATTGTGAACTTCGAGCACGCTTTCTTGGTTAAACAGTGCACCCAAGTTCAAAGCGATCGAGAGATTCTCGGCGTGGTCCTTGGCGCTATCGGCATAGAGCATGAAAGTGGATTCAGCTACATTCTTATAAACTCCCTTGACTACTGCGAAATTGCTACCTTCGCGCTTAAGCAGATTAAGAGCCTTGATATGATTTTGGTGATTGATACTGTCAGACTTGCCAGAAAGTTCAGCGGATACGAATACTTTATTTGATTTAGTCAACATTTGTTTTTCTCCTTGGTTACGGTACTAAGTAATGCTATCTTCATGCCACCGCTAACTGCTTGGTTTTATTACTTCGTGACAATTTTTGTCTGGTTATTATTTAGACAGTGTTTAGTTGTTGGTCAGTAACCTCCAAATAATAAAGTAGTGGGTTAAATGATGCGCCAGCTGATCAGTGCCTAATGCGAACCAAAAATAAGTATTTCCTTTCAAAGCGTCTTGATCATTGGCTTGTACAGCAGCTGCGTAAGTATCCTTTGTAAGAGCCTTCCATCGTCCACCAAGCGTAGGACTAGCCTTGATCCTGTCCACCACAAAGTGCACTGACATATCTAGTAGCGCCAGCCAAAAAGCACTTTTAGGTTTAAAGTATGAGGCAATTAAAAATGTACCCATACCGTGTACAGCTACATGCGCTAATAGCGGTAATATAAAGTTAGGAGACTTCTTAAACTTGCCCAGCATATACTGTGTCTGCAAAGGAAAGTCTGCGAGAAAATGTTTGGCTTGATAAAGAATAAGCAATAAGTATACCATTAACCATCTCCTTTAACTATTTTTCCACGAGACGCACCAATCAGACAGGGGCTCTTTTGTTACTTTGTACCCTTTTGCTGTCAACTCTTCCATTATTTTGGGGAAAGTATTGAAATATAAAGATAAAAAATAGATCGAGGTTTTACCTTGGCTAATAGCCACTTGGATTCCGCCAACAACGCGATCTGTATAGCATTTGAGTTCATTAAGTTCCGAAACTCTTTTAGCTTCTTTCGCATCTAGTAGTTCTTTTAAAAGCATATTTCCTCCCAAAATTCACTTCTGTAAATTACAACAATTTATAATTCTTTTCGATCCACGTAGCTATAGCCTTAAAACTAGCGCCTTCATCGTTTATATGGGCTAGATCAACGGACATAAATTTGCGGGTGCCGCTTCTAACAGTGATAGTTTTACTAATATTATTAATGTCATCCCGAATTTTACCACTGGCAGATTTAATGTCGCACTTTTCTTGCATGCCAGGGAGATCTAGTATCGCTCTTCCTCGGATCAACTCCTTGCTATAACCGTTAATATCGGCGAGCACTCCTAAGCAACAATGCTCAATTCCAGCACCCGGATTTTGGCATAACTTACTAGCCCCCTGCTTATACTTCCCGCTCCTCAAAGCCTTAACCCAGCGCATCGCGTTCTTCTTTAGCATATCATTCTCCTTTGTTAAAAACACTTTTATAAATTCCTACAGACACATGTTAAAATTGACCCTGGGGACTAGGCTGCTTGCAATTTTAGATCCTTACCAAGGCTCAGTAGGTATGTGGTTGCGGCCTTAGCAGCTTTTCTGGCTTTTACTCTATCGGCTAAAGGATATTCTTTTAAGTACGCACGTAAAACCTTGGCATAATGTTTTTTGTCAAATCCAAGCTCGATAGCAAGATAATACATACCATATTGAGCGATAGCCTCTTCTGTGTGGTATGTTTGTGTGTTTATACGCGCTATTTTTCTCGTAACGCTTTTTCGATTGAGCCTCTTCTCATGGCCCGTCCAATGAATGAGTTCGTGCAAAAGGGTTACGTTGATATTCCAAGGCAATGTTCCTTTATAAGTATCAAGCGTGTTAATTGCTATAACATCAAACCGAGAGCTATACGCGCCTGTTGAATAACCGAGCATTCTTTTAGACATAGTGTTTTGGACTTTATAGAAAGGAACAACGTGCGCGCCGCTCGATTTAATTAATCTCTGTACTTTGGCATGGATTTTTTTAAACTGTTGCATATTGCCTCCTAAAAATCACTATTGTGTTAATCCAGATATATGTGTCAAATTTAACCTATAGGGCCTGCTCAATGTTGGCATGGATCGGTATTGGTCCTAGTCGCATTATCGTCTGTTACTGGCGTAGGAATAACTTGCGTCGGCGTGGGAGTCGGTACCGGACTAGGTAGCGTCAAAGTCAATGCTTGATTGCAAGCGGTTACAGCGCCACTAGCCGTCAAGTAAACACTATTGAGAGTAATGCTACTAGTTTTAGGTCCCAAGACATTTCGCAGTGCTTGGGTTGTCAACACTAAGTCGCCAAAGTAAACTGTTATGCCGTTGTTCACTTGGATAACCTTGTAATTGCTAAACGTCAAGCCTTTGACTGTTAGTTTATAATTAGGCAATGCCGTGCCGGCTGCTATCGTCTTGTTAGGTAGCGTCAAAGTCAATGGGATATCAGTCAAAGCAGGGTCAAATGTGACTCCCTGGAATGCACTGGTACAACCTGCGTCATTACTGACATTCCCGACTAATGAACTCGCAAGCGTACTAGTTTCTAAACGGAAGTCGGCATAGTTTTGGGTTAGGCTAGAATTGACAGTCTGTTGCGCTAATGCCAAAGTTGCAGCCGATACTAAACCTAGAGCAACCATACACTCGATTAAAGAAAATCCTTGGTTATTCATATGTGTTACCTCAAAATCACTTTTGTGTGTCAGCTCAAACCTATGTCAAAATTGACCTATATCCCTAGGCTGCTTTAGTGTTAACCCAAAATACATTCCCGTGACGGTCTTGTTTAAACACATTAGGATAGTATCCTGACTTTTCCATGTATTGCTCAATAAGGTTATTCCTTTGAGTATCATCATCGTATTCATGATTTTGAATAACCCATTTTCCCGAATCCGTATCTAATACATCGCCGTCGTCATTGATAATCAAGTTACCACATTCCAACGTGTAAACCGTCCCTACTTCCCAGTCAATATAAGCGCATTCCAAGTCATTAACATGCGCTTCAAATGCTTCGCGTGCCTCTGTAGGGATTTGGTCTAGGGCACTGCGCACGTATGCCCAACGTCTAATCTCACCGTGGCTATCAGTATCATACTCTTTAGTATCGTTCAAAGCCTTAAGTGTGTCAGTTACTACGCCAGACCAAGTTGATTCAAATGCTTTGACGTATTCGTTTCGCAATTTGTTTTGAATGACTGACGATTTTTCATTGTAATCCTTGGTCAGTGTGGTTAGTTGATTCTCAAGTTTTGCAATCGTATTAGATTTAATCATATGTTCCTTTCGAAATTCACTTTTAGTAATCATTGAAGACATGTGTCAAAATTGACCTATATCCCACTTAGTTCGTCTTTAAATACCCATGTACAGATATAGGACCACGTACACCATTCGATTAGAATCATTCCAGTATCTGAATGCCGCCGAACTTTGCCGCGTTTCAAATAGGCCGGATGGCTGCGGTCGATGCATACTATATATTTACGCATTTTGATCTCCCTGGACTATTTCAAATGACAGGGAATATTTGAAAGGTAGGAATTCGCCGCTAGCCGCTTGATAACTCCCATACAATTCATAGCCGGTGCCTTCCGGATGCATTTCGGCTTTGTTACACTCCAATAGCTTAGCGCCTAGTAATTGTTGAATTTCAGACCAATTCATTATCTCACCGTCAAATATGCTTTTAGTTCTGTAATCTTTACGTTCAAGCCAAACTTTATATTGACCATTCATATTTAACTCCTATCTAACTCAGCGCATGCTAGTCTTATATTATCCGCTTTATCTTTAAAATCTTTACGCTCCCGGTAATTAGAGCATTCAAAAGCTAATTTTTCAAGATAATCCGCTCTATCCCGAGCCGCTTCCAATACTTCATTTAGAGCATTTTGTTTATTCATATTAATCCTTTACAGTTTTTTAAGAGCTTTTGCAATAGCCTTTACAAGCTTTTGTTTCAATTCACTTTTGGTTTTGAACTTGATTTCTTGCTCCAAATCAGTTTTGTTACTCCAACGAAAATAGGGCGCGTCGTTGTCCCATCCCGAGTGTACCAGTAGCACGCCATTCCCTTCATACATAAGCCGAATTCTAAAAGCTTGACCACAATAGTCGTTATTGAGAGTGTTGTCTAGGGCTTCGTAAAGATCATTTAAATGACTTTCATTGTTAGGATCTAATTCAGGGTTATCAGCAAGTGTATCCTTCCAAATACTTTCATATTCTTCTTCAATTCTATTCTCAATGCTAGTGCTTGTATGTTCTCCGGAACCATGTAAAAACCCTGTAGTCGTAAAGGCTATAAAGTCGGCACCTCCTCTATTTCGATCATGCGCCCAAAAACCATCTCTTGATTCGAACTCTAGTGGCTCAACTACGGTATTATAAGCGTCAAATGGTATATCCAAATCCTCCAAACTTTCCAAGAGGATATCCTGATAGCCCTTTGTTACCACGTTGTCATATTCTTTATTAGTTTTAGTCAGTTTAGCTAGCTTGCTCATTTTTATTTCCTTTCAATCATTTACGATTTGAATACGACTATTTAAAATGCTTCCAAGTTCTAATTCTAGTTGTGGCGTTTCAAGTGTGTCATAATAAGCTTCTTCGGAATCATTGAGTATTTCCTGTAGTTCTTCCTTCGAAAAACTATTGAATTTTTTACTTTCAATGAGCAATTGAATCGCTTTAGAACGACTAATTAATTGTGTCATATTAAACCCCTTTCGCGATTGATACAGACATGTACATAGGGAAATTGTTAAGTCCACCATAAGTTTTAAACCAACTAGCGTAGCCTGACAACTTGTTTTTTACATAGACAGGGGCTTTTTCATTGAGAGAAAAACTCAAACGTTTATTTTGTTTACACCATGACTGACGATGCCCTTTTTCTCTCAAGTATTCTTTAAAAGCAAGAGATTGACCCCTAGCACTACCCTGAGTTACAACTACAGGGATATTCAAATGCTTAACCAAACTAAAGACGCGTGGTTCAGCGCGACCAAACATTTCAACACTGTCAAACTCGACACAACTAAACTTATGACCAATTGCAGCTAACCTTTCAACCCCTGCAATTAAATCCCCTTCGATTACTTGACACTTGAGACCTTTTAGCTGGACAAAGCGACGCAGTTTAGCCGCAAGTTTAGGGCACCATTCAAATACCACGATATTAGCGTCTTGAAATCCCATTTTGCGATAACGGATAATGTGTCTCAATAGACCGCTTGGATGCCCGACCAAAATTGCGCAGTGTGTAGGACTATTTTTATTCAATCGTCTAAGGATTGGTCCGATAATTTTGTCTTCATAAGATTCGCTAGTTGTTTTTCCTAGCGAGTTCGTGGACTTGTTAGCAAACGACGATTTATGTGTCTTAGACAGGATATCGAATTTATAAGCCATTGTAAAACTCCTTTGTTATTGTTTCGTTATGCATCTAAGTAATGCATGGGGAATGCCATAGCTAACTATTGAATATAGTTCAGCATACCATTTTAGCATGGTGTATAGCGCGTTATCAAATGTATAATGCTTAGTCGATTAGTTCAGTCTATAAATGAAATACTCACCTTGCTCATGTTCTTCGAAGTCGTATTGACCAATGAAATGCCCGCGTCCATCCGATAATACAGCGTCGTCAACGAAATGGGCTTTGTCATTGAGTAGCTTAAGCAATACAGGGTTAGCATCCTCGCAAAGCTCTTGTATTTTTTGAATACAACTTTCGTCAAGGTCTGATATATGAGCTTCCAAAAACGATGCGCGGAATGCCCACACAGAGTCAAGGATAGCCTTGGTTGCATATTCGTCGGCTTCATTGTCTGTTAGGACTAGATATTCTTCGCGTCCATTTTCAAATGCATTATCGTCGTATCTCATGCATTCTACTTCGTTTACTTCGCATTCCAAAAACCGTGCCAATGCTTCAAGTTTATTCATATCAATCCTTTCGATTAAGCAGCCTTCCGATATTCAATGCGTTCAATAGCCACGATTACATTGTGAACGTCAAGCGCCGCATATAACCCTAGTAGTCGTTGCAAGGCTTCATTTTTGGCGTCATAATCCCCTAGCTTGACAGCGCTAGCAAGTTCTAAGCGTACGTTATCAATAGCCTTCAAGACTTCGATTTCATTTGTCAATTTGGTGCCCATAATTATCTCCTACCCAGTATTTGAATGCGTAACGCCGCTTGCATAGCTTCTTTCAATGTGGGAATCCAGGTAGTCATTTGAACATAACCGAAATTTGGATAGATCAAAACCCTATAACCCCTACCATCTGGCTCAATTACAGTCTTCATATTCGTTAGCTCCTATTCGTTCGTTATGTAGATAGGTATTGCATAGGGAATGCCAAAACACTAACCCGCAGTCATTGGGTTATTTAATAGGTTAATGAATAGGAGATGTTTAAGTATTAGCCAGTGTGTAGGGCGATATACAACTTATAGCTTTTCTCCAATGATATCAGTAATGAATGAAATCAATTGTGGGGAATAACCCCTAGCTTCCAAATCGTATTTGATATCCTCAATGACTAGGTTAACTTCTAAGTCATAGGCCAATGAGCTAGGCCTACCCTCGCACCGATAACACCGATCCTTATCAAAGTATCGTGCATAACCATTCATGGCACCATTACATTTAAAGCATGTAAAATTAAATCCCATACCATAACCCCTTTCAGTGATACACAATGTATGTCAATCCTTTCGAGTTACAGCTTTGACGCCTATTTTAATCAAGTCTTTATAAGTGGCATACAAGGATATGTTTAAACCCATTTCGACCGCCTGTTTTTTAGTAACTTTTAACCATTCTTTATGGGTTTTTAGTTGACATCCTATGGATACATTTTGAGGTGTTACGGTTATAGGGTAACTTTCACAATGAAATACATAGCAATGCTTCTGTAAAGACACCCGAGCATCCCCAGACACCCATGCATTCCCAGACACCCTTGCATTCCCATACACCTGAGCATTCCCAGACACCCGAGCATTCCCATACACCTGAGCATTCCCAGACACCTGAGCATTCCCAGACACCCATGCATTCCCAGACACCCATGCATTCCCAGACACCCATGCATTCCCAGACACGTCTAGATGTTTTTCACTCTCAATGTATCCGCCTAAAGTACCCGCTATAATCGAGCCGATATTAATTAATGCCTGAATTCTATACAGCGTCCTACCATCCCAGGATAATTTAGTGTCTTCTTTAATTAACTTATATTTTTTATTCATATAATCCTTTCAATGAAACACAATGCTAGTAAAACCGAATAGATATAACTCATGTGGATCGGAGTTACCCGCCAAATAGAATCCAATGCAATTCATATAATCGATTTGGTCACACACTGACTTGAACACGACACACTGCGTAGAATTTAACACACTAGACTCCCTTCAACAATAGCAACCCCGTCAATTTCGGAACCAATTTGAGCAAGGATATATGCTAGGTCATACTTATGGAATACTCGTTCAGCTATAGGCCCTTCAATCAAAAAATCATATTCAAATACTGTAATTTTATTCATATAATTATCCTTTTAAGTTTAAAGAGCTTCACAATAGTCTACTAAATCTAATCCAATTAGATCTAATAGAATATCAATATCTGTAGAATCACAGTATAATTCAAATCTTATACCGGTATATAGTTTTACTTCATAGGTATTCATTGGAATATCCTCAATACAACCAAGGTAACCGTGATCAATCCTAAATACCACGTAGTTACAAGGCTATCTAGCCTATTCAATTTGGCATCGTTTTTAGTTTCAAAGTAGACTCTCATATATTTCCTTTCAATCGGTTATGGTACTACTTATTGCATGTGTTAGGCCAAAACGCTAGCCCGAAACTATTGGGTTATTATACTGAATAGTGGTTAAGGATTAGACATGTGTATAAGCGATAGTTACCTAACAGCTTTCAAAGCCTTAGCCACATACTCCAATAGATAGACTTTGGGCGCAAACCAACTAGTTAGAAATGTGTGATAGTTGCATCCAATAGTTAAAAGTACAGGTACAAGCGACACAATCGTCACAATAATAGGCAAAAAATACACGTCGTCATTGAAATTTAAGCCCCCGTTTTTATTGGGATAAGTTTCGGCCTGTTTAGCTAGCCGCCACACAGATACAACTATCCCAGTTAATAAGAGAGGTATCAACCAAAGTAAACTTGATTCAATACGCGCCAAAGTAATCAATTGCTTAGCAATATCAGGAGCTTGGGCCAAGACAAAATCCTGAGTGTTATTGAGGATACCGAGTAGTTTTTTGAGTAGTTCGTCAGTCATTTGATTTCTCCTTTGGTTACTTAATCCTGTCACACGCCGCTTGCAATTTGAGCATATCCGCTTCCATCTCCCGAGCCGTCTTCATATCCTCAAAGGTAGCCGCCACTATAGCAGATACCCTAGAATCGCGGTATAGCTTTTCCAATACCCTCCCAGACTCAAAGGTTAGATATACACCTCCCATGCGATGCGTATCGGCTCCTAAACGCAATTCGTAGCGTATCACAGTATACATGCTTTAACCCTCTTGACTATATCGATCAAATACATGGTTAGCCGTAGTTATAGAATCGCCTTGATATAGATATTGTTCATTCAGCGCACCAAATGACTCCCTTGACTCAACATGGACCACATAGCGGTTATTGGTATCCAAGGTCATTCGGTAGCGGTATATCGTGCCATTAACTAGGATAGCTGGACTAGACTTTAAAACAGTATGGCCATTGAGTAATACAGTCATATAGTTACCTCTATTCAATTACAATGCGGGAACCAAAAATCACATATTCCGAGCCACCAAGCGATACAGCCGGTTTTTCAAAATGGGCATGGCAATATCTAATAAATTCATTAGCTGAATCCAGGTTAGGCATAGAAATTTCGTCGTCTATTGAGATACCCGTCAAAAGGCCTGTAATGAAATACTTAGAGAACTTTACTTTAAATGTGGTCATAATCGTTACCTCTTATCTATATACTTAGCAAGTGGTAGGCCAATGCCAAATAGCGTATATTCGAATTAAGCTCATTTAACTGGCTATTGGTTTAATAGCCGTATGATACTTAGGCATGTTTAGGGCACCATGTGGAATGGTTCGCAAAACCGTGTTTTTCCATACCGCATTCGCAGACTTTCAGTTTGATCTCAAAGCTTTTAGTACTGTGATGACCGAAGTCAATCGATATGTAGCCTGGACAATTCAGACCGTTAATTGGAGCTGTATACAATACAAGTTCAGATTCGTCAAAACCACTTGACTTTTTTCCATTGGTCCATTTAACACTGTAATAGTAGTTACCTAAATATAAACTTTTGCCTACAATAAAACCAATATCATGTTGCGTAGCTCCAACTTTACATACGCAGTCATTCAATTCAAATGCCATATATTCATTCCCTTTCTATCCAAGCTATTACAATTACAGGCGAAATTAACAATAGTGTCCAAAACGACATATAAATGAGCATGAGTTATTCCCTTGCCCGCGCGATAACCACTAGATGCGGGTTAAGGCAAGCATTGCAAATACCGTGCTTAAGCCAGTAGGGTTTAAAATATACGTTACATTTAGAGCAAGCTAGTTTTTTGGTCATATTAAAATCTCCTCGTACGCGTGTATAGATATCCAATGCCTAATACGCATCCTATGGTAACAATGTAACTAGAAGCTTTGACAACGCTATTAGAGCGGGTTGTGTGTGGTTTAGTCCAGAGAGCGAATTTACTAGCTTTAAATAGTTTAATCATGGTAGTAACCTATTGCAGGCATAGTGCCAAATGAAAAACAATGCGAATTCAAGGTTATCAGTCTAAGCGATTGTATAGTGCGCTAGATACTGGCTAATACTTAGACGGTTACATAACGCTGAATGGCCAATAGCGTCGATTAGAGGGGATATGTGAGAGTGAGGGGAAATAAGACAAACCTTATGGAATGCATAAAACAAACATTATGGGATAGCTCATTACAGGACTTGAGCGCGTTAGCGGGACTTTACAAGTCTTTACAAGTCTTTACAAGTCTTTACAGGGAGTGAGTTAAATAGCTGATATTATTAGATTATATTGAGTAATGTGTCTAAGGTAGAAGTTTTTGGCTTAAGTGATACTAGAATCTTTATAGCGTAGTGTGTCCAAAATATGCCAAAACGCTGTGTTAGGTCATAATTCATCTAACCCAGTTTAAAATGCATGTTATGTACCACAAAATTTTATACTCTCACCTTAGCCCAAGGCTTCACTGACCTTGGGCATTGTTGCGTCTAGTGTCTGCCATTTAAACATAACACAAAACTTTAGTCAACTATAGATACTGTGTCATTTTCTACATAGGATACGTTCTCTTATTTTGTATCCTACTGAATTCAATCAAATCAATGAGTTATAAAAACCAAGTTCGGCGTATGTGGGTTATCGTCGATTGTTAACAAAGCTCAACATGGTGCAAGCGTCGTATGGGTGCATGAGTGTAGTGGCTACATTGCCCTTAGCGAACCAATGGAAACGCAATGGCGGTCAATTATGCGCGTCCTATAGGGAATGGCGTAGCGTAGTAGGGATGCGTTAGGAATGACACAGATTGATTGTATGGTTAGTAGTCGTTCGAGTGTCTAATTGACCTAGTGGTGGGTGTAATAAAACCGGGTGTGTCGTCTAGTTTATGTGCATAAACCCAATAGAGTAGCAAATACGTGTAGTTACGCCGAAGGCCCCTCAAAAAGTCCTATGTATGGGTAATTACTCAGAAATTGGTCGAACCGGGGAATTGAGTCATTACAATAGGTTAACCCCAATATAGTTGCCCATGCAAAAACTCAAAAAATAATTTCTAAAATTCTAATGCCTTATATGACACCCTCTTAAAATTTTCCCAGAAATTTTTCTCCAATATTTTCACCTACTTATACAAACTCCCCTTCAACTTCCCCACAAACTGTTGCTCAGCTAGACCCCCAATTTGGTATTCTTCCAGCCAATCAATGTCCTTCCGATCTGAAAAGAACACTTCACATAAACCAGAAGGATAGACTTGAAGTTCCAAATGGTTGTTGTTATTGGGAAAATCCCAACTAAAGCATACCACATCGTCTTCGGTGACACAGCAGTCTGGCACGATGGTTATTCCCAAGACCTTTCTAAATTCTTCAAAAGCCTTTTCAAAATGAGGATTGGTAACGCCGCAATTCTCTCTCAAATTGACGAAATACTTAGCTATTTTTTCTTCTCTATTTTCCATGCGACTCAACCTGTTCATTAATTTCAAAAGGCCATTTTTCGAATTGTGATTCCATCCAATGACAGGACAGCACTTTCATATTTTTACGCCCCAGTTTTTGTCCTTGGCAGTCGATTGCTTCCAAGGTTATTTGTGAAACACCCTTATAGGTTTCCCAATCGACAACCCTCCATAGTGGATCAGAGCTGTATCCTTGCGCAAAAACCTCACCCTTGGCAATACTGGTAGAGTATGGTGTTATTCTCATACGAACTCCTCCTTATGGTCCCACTCACACCCATCCAAATGCTCCAAGAACCCCTCCTGGGAGAACTTTGCCCCACAATATCCACAGATGTAGTAATCTGGAGTTCCGAAGTTGGCTTGGTTCTGGATAACGGCTTTCTCTAGGCAGTCCTCGCATACTCCGGCGACTTCTGTTTGGCAGGTAGGACAAAGATGGGTTTTACTCATTTTTGAGCACCCTTATGTAAGCCCCAAAGTTCACTTTCCTTAATCAAAACGTTGATGCTATTGCAATTCGTGAAAGTAATAAGATATTTATTTTCATATTCCATACCGCTCTGGAGTATTCCGTATACATAACCTTCACAGCTTTGGTAAAAACCGGCTGTAACAAAAACATTTTCACCGTAATGAAACTTAGGCTCATTACCAGAGCATCCGGCTAACAAAAAGCTAAGTAAAATTAAGTATTTCATTTTTATCCTCCGTGAACCTTACATTTTCTCGTAAACGCTGGACCTTCCCCACACTCGCAGAATCCCTCCTGAGCCATCCCCGGCCTGAGAGGGGAATATGTGGGTCCGGTGAAAACCGTATTTTCTTCTTTCCCCAACACTTACTCACCTTCATCTTCATCTTCTCCCCATCCCTGGTTAGGATCGCTTTCCGACCGGGTTGTAGGCAGCAACCCCAGATAACACCCCTTGTGGTAAGCTGCTATCCCACTTCTAAGGTCGTATCCATGCATCAATTCACAAACTCTTTCCCAAACTAGATCCCAGTGGCCCTCACCCTCCATCCTTTTCTCACGCATTGGAATCTGTGGAGTTGGATCTTCCCAGTTCTGGCTTTCAGAATCTTCTGCCTTTTCTAGGATAGAGTAGCCTTCAACAAAGCACGATCCGTAGGAGTTATATTGACCTTCCATTTTTTGAACAACTTCGCCGTCTTTCAATAGGAACAAAAGACACTCGTCCCCTGAAAAGCTAGTTGATTTGATCCCCTTATCACATTCTTTACATAGCCAACTAAAACAACCCATTATTTATCTCCAATAAGGCCCAAGGCGAGCCAGCAGTTAAGTGTTGTTGATCGAATTAGTCTGTCTTTTCTTCCGGATACTCTACTTCATATTCCAAGTCGTTTATCCTCTGACCCATCCATCTGATTTTAACCCCTAGAATTGAATTTACCTCTCTAGCGTCTTCCAGTTCCTTTAGCCAGCAAGCTAGAAGCCTACAGAACATGTCCATTTCCAAGTTATCATATGGGGGCCAATTGCCTCGTCTGAACTGCTCTATACAATCGCTCAAAAGATAGGGGTTAAGTGGCGGACCACATTTGATTGGATTAGTCATTAGGTCCCTGCCCGGTCATAGCAAAAGCCCAAAAAGTAAGAAAGCACAATGACACACAAAGGTATTCCTAAAATAGGATGATTGTAGAGCAAATATACCAAAGCTAATGTGAAAAATATCAGAAGTCCTATTGCTATCAGTGCACCTAAGCCGAACTCGAATCTTTCTAAATGTTTCATATTACAAGTTATCCAGTTCTAACAGAGCTTGTGTGATCAACTCTCTATTTTTCCCACTTTCAATTAGCAGTGTCCTAACAATATCTTTTATAGAACCGTATTCCATGGCCGTCAAAATAAGTTCCTCAGTATCCATACCTCCAGACACTTCTAGAACCATTCCGTAAGCCCCCGAACGCTTGGTTGTGATGCCATCTATATAATCGAATTGTAGTTTCATTCTTCTTCCCTCACAGTTATCAGCACTTTCGTACTTAAGCAATCCCCATATTCGTCTATTCCTGGATATGTCACGGCTATTTGCTTTCTTGATAAATGTATTTGTCTAAGAATATTGTAAAACTCTTCTTTTTGACTTTCATCAATAGAGCCGAATAGTTCCAACTTGAAAAAGTGTTTATAGGGAGATGTTTTACTATCCGTAAGACTTAGACTTTTGATCATTCCTGTGACTTTCATTCTTCATACCCCTCACGTACATAAGTAGCTGGAAAAGCCCCTCTAGTATTCTTATCGGCCAGAGCATACCAACACGCGTAGCCATCTTTGGGAATGGCTTTAAACCACAAGTGTTCGGGCTTGCCCATAGGCCAATTAGGATAAGCTTTGTGGCACGCTTCCATAAACTCTTTAAGAGGGTGATGACCTTTAGACATGAGGATATAGTCGTCTTCTCCAACATTTTCTATTTTGAGAGGGTAGGTTTTCATCTCACACCTCCCACGTATTATCCACTACACCAGCCGAAGCTAGCTCAATCATCAATCCAGTACCGTTATGTAGTCCTCTTACAGCCTCTTCAAAAGTCATGTAACTAGCCCAAGTTCTAGCACTATACCCGCAATCAATTTGGATATGCTCCATTATGACGTAAGGACCGCCATAGTGCAAGTTTCGATTGTCAAAGTGAATCGCATACTTTGGGTGGGTCATTCGGCACTCTTCTTAAATTTCAAACAATGTTTGCAGGTTACATTCGACCAATAGGTGGCCATTTGAACTTTACGAGTTAGAGAATAGCAGTCTTCTACGTATGCACCGCAATAGCTCCACCACTCCGGATATACCCCAAATCGAAATTTATGAATTTTCATCCCGGCTCCCACCCTTCTTTTGGGTCCATGTGTGGAATACGTATCCATTTGCAACCTTCTTTAAACTCTTCATCTGCCGGAAATAATCTAATTTCATTGATCTGGTTTCCGCAATTCATCCCCCACGCCAACCACCTTACCTTGGGCTTAGGTTCTTCCCACTCCTTTTCGGTGAGGTCCAGATCGTATGGTACTGTTGGAATGGAGTTATAATGACCACGGGATGTCCACGTAGCCGTATCCCATCCTCCATGGATGTCTAAATATGCTCCATGAATCGTAAAAGATCCTGGTAGATCTATCGCGTATATCCTTGCGCGAGCACCGCTTGTTGTAAAGTAGTCTTTGCCTGGAACCCATTTAGGTTTCATAGTATCCATCTCCTCAACGCATACATTGCATGGCAGCAAAAGTCCTTGGGATCGTCCGCAATCTTGGGTTACACAAACGTGATGTTTACAATCGTAATGTGTCATACTCCAACTCTATCCTTATAGTTATAAAAAGTCAAGCATTCATTTTAGTAGCTTGCTCTTTAAGCATTTTTACTTTTTCATCATGTTCTGCAGTCCACTCGTGCAAAGTTTTCTGGTCGAACTTCGCGTAGGAGCGAATGTATTCAGCTTCTGATAGATCGTCACTCTGACTTACTCGAAGATTAAATTGCCATATCAAACTTTTGCAATACCCAATGAGTTTATTCATGTGAGGAAGATTTGGAAATTCGTTTATGTTTAAATCGCCCAAAATAATCGCTTGATCGACATAAATTTTCGCTATGGCTTCATCTTCTTTAGCTTCTTTAGATAGACTGTATCCTTCGTATTCTTGAATCTTACCCCACATTTCTTTAGCGATCTCACCTTGAATATCTACAACAGAGAAAGTTCCCAAAGGGCGTCCCCACCGATCAGTATCTTCTACAATATAAGGCATTTTAGCTATTCTTATCATTTCCACATCCCCTTATTCCGTTTAGTTACTGAACTCCTGTTCAACCACATAAAACCCAAGTACTTAGGATAGCTGGTGAATTTGATTACCATCCCTTTACCTCGGAATTCTACTATAGACGCGTGTAATTGCGAGTCTGTATCATGACTAAAGAAAGATCCAGCCCACGTTGGATTACGAGGGTCCCATGAAATGGATTGAAATTGTTTAATAAAGTCCTTGTAGGAGCCGTAGTCCCAAGCAGTAGTTTCAGTTATGGTCATACTTCTATGTACAAGATAGCTGATACCGTAAAATATTGAAAAAACAAGAACGAATAGCGTCAATATAAAATATAAAAGTTCCATAATTACACCAACTCCTTTATATATGAGACGAGGTCGGGCGCTACTCCGACTAGAGGAC
>Ga0302281_10000106_pt1 | contig 65805 bp, 63 predicted proteins | sample III_Fen_E1_2_FD_198762 | JGI IMG/M metagenome (GOLD analysis project Ga0302281, IMG submission 198762) | Peat permafrost microbial communities from Stordalen Mire near Abisko, Sweden - III_Fen_E1_2 | ecosystem: Environmental > Terrestrial > Soil > Wetlands > Permafrost | place: Sweden: Abisko...
ATTCCACTGGATGCCGTGATAATCAAGCCAAGCAGTGCGGAACTCAGCCTCGAAACTTTTACCGAGGCTGCCTTTGGATTGTGGATTGATATGGATGCGTTTGGTGGTGTTGGTGTTCATGTGAATTCTTGGTCGGTGTTAATGTTTTTTATGTTTGGGCGTTTGAAAGGGGCTGGCATCGCCAATGGCGATGGACGAGATAGCGGCGGGCTGGCTGCTACGTTGGGTCGGACGGGTTGGGATTTGGAATTATTTCCCGCATTTTCCCAATGCGGTTTTGTGGTGCGTTTTAATTTGCGGCGGTAAAAAAGATAGGGGGCATAGACCGTAACACGAATGTTTTTCTCGGAGAGCAACGATTCAGTAATTTGCCGCCACGTCTTGCGCCGTTGACGCAGCTCGCGGATGAATTCAAAGTGCGGTTCCAGGATGCTGCGGAACGGTATTCCGCCGCCTTTTCGTTGTGCCGTTTCTGTCATCGCTGGACAGGATAACCCGCCGGTGAAAAATTTGTGTCGAGAGCAGGTGAAAGTTAAAGTGGGATGAAATGACGCTGACTAAGCGACAATTTCGAGCGACAAAAGGCGACACTTTTTGATGAGCGAAAGCGAAAACTGGCGACAAGTTCGTTGTCGCTTCTTGTCGCTTCGCTTCGGACTACTTTTCCCCCCAACGATTTCGTTAGGAGATGGTGTCTCGAAAAAATCAAGGCTTTCAAATTTTAGAAAGCCGTCAAAATCGCGTTCGACTGAACGTATCAAATTGGATGACGATGGGCGCAGTGAACGTCCGTTTCTGAAATCGGAGCGGACGTAACGGCTGTGGAGTCGCGGAGATTTTGGAAACGGGTGCTGACTGCGCTGCCGTATAGGTTTTATTTCGAGGCGATTGGTCTGGCCGGTTTTCGAGTGCCGCAGAAAAACCGGCCAGTCCAAGCGCGGGCATTGTATCAGATGAGTGGAACCGCAACGTGCGACATCATTCCTTGATTCCCATTTTCTGAAGCATCAATTGGTGCTGGCTGATGTAATCGTATCGTGCCGCCAAATCCTCCCAGTGAGTCGGATCGGGGTTTAATGCTTCGTCCGGGTGTTTCCTGTTGGCAGCATCAACGGCACTCCTGATATCCATGCCCTTCACCAGGAAAGTAACGACCGTGTTGTCATACTCAATTTCCGTATCAGTTCGGTCGCCAAGAATTTCCCGTGCCCGCGCGAGGCAGGCGTTGGTCAGATGCGCATCCATAAGTTCTCGTATGCCATTTCAATTGCTCGAGCCAGGTTGTTCATGCGAAAGCCTCCATGCTGTTCTGAAGGGTTGTGGGTTCGTTTGCATCGCATCCGAGCCTCCGGTTTTTTCACGTGGACGCCGATTCTGGAGCATGCTGGTGACCTTAATGGAAAGAATCAGGGTCGAATTCCGTGATTGGGCCGGAGCTTTGAAATAACCACGGCGAGTCTTTCGGTTAACAGTCGCTTTATTTCTGCTGTTTGCTCCTGTTCGATCAGAAGATTAATTCGCGTTTGCCGGGCCAGCTTGTGGCGCAGAAGATTCATGACAAATTCAACATCCTTTGGCCGGCCAGCAGCGAGTTTGCTAAACGCCAGGTCATGCACTTCCAAACACCAACCAACAGCACCGCCGGTGTTTTCACTGCTGATGCGAACCAGTCGGTTTTCCCATCCGGCAGGCAGACGTGCGGTTTCTGGAGCCACGCCATGCGCGTAATATCCATGCGTTTCGTGAAACAAGGAGCGTTCCCCAATCGCCCCATCAATCAGGTCTGACTTTTCGGGATGATGCTTGGGGTAAATGTCCAGTTCGATGGACCGTCGCAAAGCCAGTGGGGCGTCCGGAAAGGCACCCAGGACTGACTGGCTGCCAAGCAGGATAAATTCGTCTTCTCCGGCGATTTCTTTAGCGGCTCGCAAGATATGCTCGACCTCGGTGCGTTTCATACTTTCGGAAAATTGCCTGACGTTCCCCCGGCGTGAGGATGCCACAAAATGGACTGGATTGACGAAGACGACGCGCTTCCTCGGAACTGCTTTCCAACAAGGTCACCAGCGCCGCGACGGTGGTGGTCTCTATGATTCTTTTCCATTCCAGGATTGCCTGCCGATTGCTTTCGGAGTAGTCGGGATTGGCCAGCCAGCGTTTGATATTGGACAGGGCGATTTGGACCAGCTTTGGGTTGGCACGGATTTTTTCCGCGATGACGCGATCCATTTCGAGGCTTCGGTCATCCAGCAGCTCGTGCCAGGTCTTGTTGCTGTTTTCTAAATGCATTCCACCCTGAATATAATGCGTTGCGTTGTTCGGGGCAATCAGCATTCGTTTGGTTTGCCACTGGTTGATTGCACCAACTGTCGTGCAACTCCGGGACGCGGCAGGTTGGCACGACGAGTCGCAGGCATGACGCTTGGCGGGGCAAACCTAAAATCATTTTTATTTTCTGCAAAGTTTGCAACTTCGCCGCTCAAAATTCAGCCAATATGCCGCCATGGATCATTTCGATTAACGCTTGATGCCCTGATGGCGCGCGAAATGAACGGTTGGGATTTGCCCAATAAAATCAAGTGATGAAACCGGAACATGCCGGCCGGGCGGACGGTCAGTTTGTGATGGTGACACACCACGACATGGGCAATTTCGGTAAAATGACAAAAGGTAAATGGTGGCAGAACGGTATCAGCCGATTGTGTAAAGATTACACAAAAAAGTTTAGAGCAGCCGGTAAAATGCCGCATGAATGAAACCAAATTCATTTCTGACCGTTGCGTGGGAAAAGCCAGGAACACATTTCGTGTCATGAATGACACGGTTGCCGGTTTGATTTCGGATGAAACGGCCAAATGGTGAATGGAAAATTTTTTTGACGATTGTGCCAGTGATTGCACAAAGCTGATTTGGAAACTGATAAAATGACGCCTTATGTTCACTGCCGTTGCGCATAAAAACCTGGCCGATGCCGAGAATTACTTCGACGAACACCTGTCGCAGAATGATTACTACGCGGCAGGCGAAATCCGCCCCGGTCAGTGGATCGGCGTGGGCGCGGAGCGGCTGGGATTAAAGGAAACCGTCACGCGCGAGCAATTCCATGCGCTCTGTGAAAATCAAAATCCAAACGATGGCGAACGACTGACACAGCGGCAATTGAAGGAGGGGCAGCGGCGCGTGTTTTATGATTTCACCTGTTCCGCGCCGAAATCGGTGTCGGTGCTGGCGGTGACGCTGGCTGATGAACGGCTGGTGACGGCGCATGAGGAAGCCACGCGCATTGCGTTCCGCGAACTCGAAGCCTTCGCCGCCACACGGGTGCGAAAACAGGGCGGCCAAAAGGACCGGACGACCGGCAATCTCGCCGCCGCCGCGTTCACGCACACGAGCAGCCGCGCGCTCGACCCGCAATTGCACACGCATTTCACGGTGTTCAACGCTACGTTTGATGAAACGGAGAAGCGCTGGAAGGCACTCGAAGCGCGGGGCATGTATGACGCGATTCGTTACGGCACGGCAGTTTATCGGAATGAACTGGCCAAACGGGTGCAACAAATCGGCTACCGGATTCAACCGTCCAAACATGGCTTTCAAATTGAGGGCGTCAGCGATAAGGTGTTGAAACGGTTTTCCAAACGCGCAGAGCAACGTGACGCGGTCGTTCAGGAGTTGGAACTAAAGCTGGGGCGAAAATTGTCGAACAATGCCATCTCTCTGGCAGTCCATCAGAGCCGGGCGAAAAAAATCAAAGGCATCTCGACGGCGGAAGTGCGCGAACGGCAGATGGCGCAGTTGTCGCCGGAGGAACGGCAGACGCTGCAACAACTTTGCGCTTCGGCTCGTTCATCGCGCCTGCCCCATATCGCCTTGGTGGAAAACCAAGTTTTGAATCATGCCCTCGCCCATGTCTTTGAGCGCAAGTCGGTGGTGCCGGAACATGAACTGCTGAACGTCGCGTTGGCCCAACGTCTGGGCGCAGTGGATTTGCGGACCTTGAAATCGGCGGTGAAGTATTCGCCGGACTTGGTGAAAACCGAACGAGGATTTTCCACGCGGCAAATTTTGGCAACGGAACTGGATTTGATTCAGGCGGTGAATGATGGATGCGATGCGGTCGCGCCGTTGCATCCTGGCTACCGGCCTGCTGACTGGCTGGGCGAGGATCAGAAACGGGCGATTTATCATGTGCTGCGCACCAGTGACCGGATCACCGGCCTGCGTGGGTTGGCAGGCAGCGGCAAAACTACGGCTTTACGCGAGTTGGTCGCCGCCTGCAAGGAAGCCAAGATTGAACCGCTGTTTTGCGCGCCCACGGCGGCAGCGACCGAAGTTCTTCGCCAGGAGGGATTCGAGGCAAAGACGCTGCAAAGCCTGTTGTTCTCAAAACCCGTTTTGTCTGAAAAGCACCTGGTGGTGCTGGACGAAGCCGGGGCGGTGGGCATGGACGACATGCAGCGACTATTTGATCGGGCAAAAGATGCGCGGATTATTTTGTCCGGCGACACTGGCCAGCACGCTTCGGTTGCGCGTGGCGATGCGCTGCGGATTTTGGAACGGCATTCGGAATTCAAGTCCGGTCAATTGACGGCCATCCGAAGGCAACGCAAGGCGGAGTATCGCCGGGCCGTGGAACTTGCCGCGCAGAAAAATACCGATGAAGCATTCGCCCAACTGGAACGCATGGGTGCGGTGACAGAAGTCCTTGCGGAGGGCCACCATGATCTTCACGACTCGGCGGCGAAATCGTATCTGAAAGCGTTGACAGAAAATAAATCCGCTTTGCTAGTCGCGCCGACATGGAATGAAATCGAGTCGGTGACGGATAAAATTCGTGCCGGGATGAAAACGTCCGGTCGGCTGACCGGTGAGGAAAAAGAATTTCAGGTTTTTGATTCGCTCTCGTGGACCGAAGCGCAGAAGCAGGATGCGCGGCAATACCGTCCCGGCATGGCCATCCACTTTCACCGGCGAACGGCTGGTTTTACCAAAGATGAAACCGTCGCGGTGGTCGCCGTCGAAAATGACACGCTCAAAGTCGAACGTGCCGACGGTTCTGAAAGTATTTTCCCCTTGGGTCAAGGCTCCGCCTTGTTTGATGTGGGGGAGAAACGGAAATTAAAAATTGCCGCCGGTGACAAGTTGTTGCTGCAAGCAAATGCCGCCCGCAGTCGCTTTATCAACGGTGAACTCGTCGAGGTATTGGCGATTCAGGGTGATTCCGTTGTGCTGGCCGATGGCCGGGTGATTCCTCAAAATTATCGCACGTTCACGCACGGCTATGCCGTCACCTCGCACGCCGCCCAGGGCAAGACCGTGGATGAAGTGCTGGTCGTCGCGTCGTCCCGCTCGCTGCCGGCGATCAATCAGCAGCAATTTTATGTCAGCATTTCGCGCGGGCGCGATGCCTGCCGCGTATTCACTGATGACGCCGAGATGTTGCGCTCGCACGTCACTCGATCCAGCGCCCGGCTGGCGGCCGTGGAAGTTGTCCCGCGCGTTTCCAGCCGAAAATTCATTCAAACCATATTGCAGCGCGGCCATCGCTTTCTGAAACAGTTCCGCCAGCGCCGCGTGCCGCGACAAACCATTTTGCCCGACAATGCCGGTCAACAAATCGAACCACCACGTTATGAACACAAACGAACATCCACCCACCGAATCAGCATTTAGGCCGGGTCATAATCCTTGTTTTGGCAGTGACACCCAGATCGCCGCTCTCAACGTGTTTGCCGACGATGGAAACAGTTACCTGCTGCCCTACGCGCAATTCCTGTCTGCCGAGAGATTTTCCAATCCGGCGTTGGAACAGGAGGCGGACGCCCCGCCGGAAAAAATGTTGATCGGTTTTGCATCCGCCAATGTGCTCGTCCTGGGCAGCGGCCTCAAGCGGCTGGAAGCCGAGCTTCAGAAATATGAATTGAAATTTGTGAAATCGGCGGAGCGCCGTTTGGCCGCCACGTTGAACACCCACGTCGCCACCGTCACCATTGCTTTTACCAAGGAGAAACCATGAATCCAGATTCATCATTGAAAATGCAGCCGCTGGAAAAATACCGGGCCACCATGACCAAGGAGGAAGTCGCCGAGGCGCTGGGGGTGGCCACGCACATCATCCCGCCACTGTCGCAGGCGGGCTTGATTAAGCCTCTGGGGCGTCCACAGCGGTATTGCGTGAAACATTATTCGCGTGACGTGCTGGCACAACAGCTTGCCGATGTGAACTGGCTCGACAAGGTGGTGGCGGCCATCCACCGGCACTGGCGTATTAAAAACGCGCGCAAACGGGCCCGGCAGGCCCAACCGGCATGAGGACGGGCGAGTCCGTTACGCAGTAGCGACCGGCGGCACGGCGAGCTGGAGGCTCGAAGCTCCGCGCCGCCGCTCGCCCGTCCCCGTCTTCATACTTCATAGAACACCTAGTTTAATCCAAGTCATCATCCGGCGGGTGATATTCGTGGATGATGGTTGCCGGCGGTGGTGTGTGCGGCCGAATGATAATGCCGATGCCGGTGTTGACATAGGGTTGATTGGGATATTTCCGGCGCAATCCGCCGCTGAATATCCATGCGATCAGAATCAGGGACAGCCAGACGAACGCGAGAAACAGATAAACTCCCCATTCTGCGATGATCCCATCAAGAAACTGGAACGCCGGGTCGAGTATTGTTGGATTCAAGTTCATGCGATTTCCTCCGGTCAGACGCTGGCCATCACTGGCTCGATGGTTTTGGACATTTCCGCGAACTTGGCGCGCATCCGTTCAAATTCGCTCAACGGCGGCAGTTCCACTTGTGCCCGTCGCGCATACGCGCGATGGATGGCTTTGCTGTTATGTCCCAACGCCTCCTGCGCGAACCGTTCGGGATAACCGGCTTTTTTCGCACGTTCCGCCCACGCATACCGATACGAATGCAGTGTGACACCCTTGATTCCAAGTCCGTGGCAGCGTTGCCAAAATTCCGTCGCCCGGTCGCCGGATCGCACTGAACGCATATATGGGAACAGTGGACCGCTCCCCGGCAAATCCCGCAGAATCTCCGCCACTTCATTGTCGAACCGCATGATGGCAATCGAGCCGGTCTTGCGGCGCGCAAAACTGACCACGTTGTGTTCCCAATCAATGTTTTCAGCTTCGAGATTTGCCAGATCGGATTGGGACGCGCCCAGATGCCACGCCAGTTTATAGAATGCTTTTCGTTCGGGATTGTGTTCACGCTCGACGATGGCCTGATGTTCCTCCGCCGTGATGGCGCGTTTGTCCTTGAACTTAATTTTCGGCCACTGCCGCTTGACGATGACCGGCCACGGCAGCCACGACATGTCCAGGGCGAAGTTGTGGATGCGCCGCAGATAGACATTGGTGGAGACTTTTCCAATTTCGAGCGCGTGCAAAAAGTGTTGCGGCCGCGTTTCCAGGATCGCCAGATGCCGGATGATATTGAACGCCTTGTCTTTGGTGGCATTGCGCCAGCGGTGCTGGGTCTCACCTTTTTGCAGTTTGACGATTTCGTCCATGACGAACTGCCAGTTGCGGGTGGCGATTTGCGGATCGCTGGCGACGAGATAGGCGCGGGCGATCTGGAGGTTCACGGCGGGCTGCTGTTCGGCTTCGTTACGCGAATGGAACAACCGCAGCGCGACGGCGCGGTCGGTGGTGTGCAAGCTATCCTGCTTGCCGGTCACGTCATCGTGAATGTAGTAGCGGCCGCCTTGGTTGCGGCGGTAGAGACGGTATCGTTTTTTCATGGCTGTTTTATTCACAGCGATGAGGTTACGACAGTTGATCTCGACTCCGGTAGGGAGCAGGTGGGAGTAAATCCAGAGCAGGCCAGAGTTAAATTTTGCTGGCACTTCTGCTGGCACTCGTCCATGGAAGTCTTCCAAACCATTACGGTTCCAACCGGTTAGGTTTGGAGGCGAGGATCGGAATCGAACCGATGATGCAGCTTTTGCAGAGCCGTGCCTTACCACTTGGCTACCCCGCCACCGAGGTTTCAAAGCGTAATTTTCTTTTGACGCCGGTGCAAGTTCAATCGGTGTGTCCTAGCTTGCGTCGTTGTTGCCAAAGTTCCTTCGGCTGAAAAATTCCTGCAGGCGTGATGATACCTGTGATTAATTCCGCCGGGGTCACATCGAACCCTGGATTGCGTGCGCCGCTCGTCGGATTCGCCACTCGCACGTAAGCGCGCTGACCGGATTTTAAATTTTTAATTTTTGATTTTGAATTATCAATCACGCCCCACGCGCCAAGCACTTCACTTTCATGGCGGTCTTCGATGGGGATGTCAAAACCGCGTTTCAAATTCCAGTCAATCGTCGAAAGTGGAATCGCGACGTAAAAAGGAATTTTGTGCCGCGCGGCGAGAACCGCTTTCGTGTAGGTGCCGATTTTATTCGCGACTTCGCCGGTGCGACCGAGCGTGCGGTCGCTGCCGACGATGACCAGGTCAATTTCGCCGCGCTGCATCAAATGGCCAGCGGCATTGTCGGCAATGATCTGATGGGAAATTTTTTGCTGTGCGAGTTCCCAAGCGGTGAGCGTGGCGCCCTGCGAACGCGGGCGCGTTTCGTCGCAGAAGACATGAAATTTTTTGCCCTGCGCCTGCGCGGCATACAGCGGCGCGGTTGCGCTGCCGATGTCCACGAACGCGAGCCAGCCGGCGTTGCAATGCGTGAGAATTCTCATGCCGTTGCGAATTAACTTTGCACCGTGCTGGCCAATCTCGGCACAGTGCCGTGCCTCTTCGTTCGCGAATTCCTCGGCGGCGGCGAGCGCGAGGAACTGGCGTTCCGCCACCGTTTTTCCGGCCAGCATCTTCCGGCGCACCTCATTCATCGCATTAACCGGATCAACGGCGGTGGGCCGCGCGTTGGCGAGCGTTTGATAAACGGTCTCAACGTGCGCGGAAAATTTCTTCAGGTCGCGGCCGCGAAAAGCGTGCGCGCCTTGCGCGAGACCGTAAGCGGCAGTGGCTCCGATCGCGCCGGCACCGCGCACGACCATGTCCGTGATGGCCACGGCGGTTTCACGAAAATTTTTTGTGCCGACGATTTTGAATTCGTGCGGCAGCAATCGCTGCTCGATGAGCAAAACGGAGTTTTTGGCGGCATCAAAAGCGACGGTGCGGAAATGTTCCGTGCGGCCGCGAAGGTTGACGTTCATGAAGAATTCTTCACCGCGACTTCGCCTTGAGCTGCTTGATTTTTTCCTTCAACTCGTCGAAGGCGGGCTGCGCGCGGAGTTTTTTCAGGTCGGGATCCTTGGCAAGCCATTTGAAATCGCGGTAGCCGAGATCAATGGCGCGATGCAGGGCCGCGACGGCGCGGGGAAATTGCTCGGTGAGCGAATAGCTGCAGGCGAGGTTGTAAAACACGAGCGGATTTTGCGGCTCCAAGTTCGCAAGCTTTTCGTCCACGGTCAGGCCTTCGGGAAAACGCCCGCGTTGCGTGTAGTGATCGCCGAGAATCTGCAGCGCGTCCACGTATTCGGGATCGCGGCGCACCAGTCCCTCCATGAACTGGATTTTCGTGTCGAGGTCGCGCTGGGTGGCGCTGTTCGATTTTTTTTTGCTTTTGGCCGACATACGACGGACGCATTTTTTCGCAGGCCACGGGGCAAGTCAAGCGGCGGCACAAAAATAATTTGTGCGGATGGCCTTAAAATCATCTGCCGACAATCGTGTCGGCGGCCAACGCATAATAACTTGCCCCGGCAAATTGATTTCAGTTTAATCCGTCACACCCTTGAATGATTCGATCAGCGTCGCCAAGGAACCGGGCGGGGAGGAAATTCCATTACCGCGCGAACGCACCGTTGTGGAGTTGTTTCAGGAAAAAGTCCGGACGCAGCCGGAAAATTTGGCCGTCAAGGCGTTTGACCAAAAGATCACTTACGCGGAATTAGATTTTAAATCCAGCCAGGTGGCGGCTGAACTGCAGCGGTGCGGATTGGCGTTGGAAGAACCGGTCGCCATCGTGATGGCGGCCTGTTGCGAATATGTCATGGCCATGCTCGGTGTGCTTAAAGCCGGCGGCAGTTATCTGCCACTTGATCCCCATGCGCCGGCTAAACGGATCGAATCACTGTTAAAAGCCAGTGGCAGCCGCTTTGTTTTGGCCGAGGCAAACGGCAACCTGCCGACAAAGAATTGGTTGGGCACGCGGTTGGAAGTAACCACCCTTCTCGGCAGTTCCCACGCGGAGCCCAAAAAATTTCAAGTCGTTGCTCCCCATCCGAGCCACCGCGCCTACATCGTTTATACCTCTGGTTCGACCGGCGAACCAAAAGGCGTCGAGATCGAACATCATTCTCTGACCAATTTGGTTTGCGCTTATCATCAAACATTCGATTTGTCCGCGCGCGAGCGCTCCACGATGTTTGCCAATGTCGCCTTTGATGCGTCTGTGGCTGACACGTGGCCGACGCTTTGCACAGGCGGAAGTTTGATCGTCCCGCCGAGAGAACTGATTCAAAATCCCGACGGCTTAATCGCCTGGCTCGTGGATGAAGCCATCACTTGGACGTTTGTGCCGACCGGCTTGGCGGAAATTTTATTTACGCGCTCTTGGCCAGCCCAAATGTCATTGCGTTTTCTCGTGACCGGCGGAGACCGCCTGCGAACTCGCCCATCGCAAAATCTGCCATTTAAAATTTTCAATGCCTACGGCCCGACTGAGAATACCGTCATCAGCACGTGGTCCGCGCTCGATCCGCTCAACCGCAGTTCCCAACTGCCGCCCGTCGGCCGGCCCATTGCCAACGTCGCCGCTTATGTGCTGGACGAACAACAACGTCCGGTGACCGCGGGCGTCGCGGGTGAACTTTATCTAGGCGGTGAACAAGTGGCGCGCGGTTATCTTGGCAAACCCGACTTGACCGCAGAACGCTTCCTCCCCGATCCGTTCAGTGGCAAACCGCTTGCCCGGATGTATCGCACAGGCGATTGGATGCGCGGACTGCCGAACGGGCAATTGGATTTTCTCGGGCGGCGTGACGATCAAGTGCAGATCCGCGGCAGCCGCATCGAACTCGGTGAAATTGAAGCGACATTGCTGGCCCATCCTTTCATCCGTTCCGCCTGCTGCCTGCCGCAATCGGAAGCGGGTCTCACGACCGGAATTGTGGCCCATTTAGTGCCTGCCCAAAAAGAAGCTGATTTATCCGAAAAGCTTCGCCGTTATCTCGCTGAACGCCTGCCGTCATTCATGGTGCCTTCGCAATTTAAATTCCACGAACATTTTCCGCTCACCTCCTACGGAAAAGTGGACCGGACCGCGTTGGCCAATTCTTCGGCTGAAAAAATTCCACCACCAGCATTTGATTCCACTGGTGGCGGATTGGACATCGCCCTCTCGCGGCTGTGGCTTTCGTTGCTGCCGGCGGCCGGCGGCGCGCCAAAAAATGCCAGCTTCGCGAATATCGGCGGTGATTCCTTGGTGCTGGTGAAACTTATGCTCGGCGTGGAAGAGATCACCAACCAGCGACTCGAAGCCTCCAGCTTTCTTGTCGAGCCAACTTTTCCCGGTTTATGTCAGGCGGTAAAAACCCGCATGTCCCAGACCGAATTTCAACCGGTGTTGACCTTGCGGAAAAACGGAACGCGGCCGCCACTTTTCTTTTTGTATAACTACGAGGGTGATATTGATGTGTATTTTAATCTGGCGGAGGCCGTGGGCGATGACCAGCCCGTCTTTGGCATTCGCTCACCCGCCCTGGAAGACCTTGCGAAAATACCCGCCACGATGGAGGCCGCGGCCACAGAAACAATGAGTTGGATCCGAAAAATTCTGCCAAAGGGGCGCCCGGCCTTGGTGGGGTATTCTTGGGCCGGCCTGCTCGCCTTTGAAACGGCGCGCCAATTTGCCCAGCACGAAAAAACTTCATGCTTTACGGCTTTGATCGGAGCCGATGCGCCGATGCGGCCGACAACCATTTTCCAGCGCTCAACGCACGTTGTAAAAAATTTTCCAGGCTGGGCATGGCAGCTGGTCCAAGATCAGGAAAATCGGTGGCGACGCATTTCGCGATGGCAGAAAATGGCCCGCGGCACCACGCAAAATCTGACCGACGAACGCGTGAGCAGACCCGATGAATTGTTATCGCCGCTGGCGCGCCAAATGATTGTGCTGATGGAAAAATACAGCCCGCCGCCAACCGCCGACGTCATGGTCAACTTATTTCGGGAACGCGGCTCATACCACGCTCAGCCGCATCCGCTGCGGGCTTGGCAGACCAGTCACCTGCCGGACGGAGGTTGGAATAACTGGACGCAGCAACCGGTGCAAGTGCAGTGGCTGGATGGCGACCATTGGACCATCCTCAAACCCCCGGCGGTGTTCGCGCTGGCACAATCGCTTCGTCAGACCATGGATCGGCATTTCTCAGCTGACAAATGAACCGGTTTTGCTCCGGCGCGCGCTCCGATCAGAAAATTATTTTTTAGCAATTGCGACCAGCATTAATCTTCAGAAGCTGGCTACGCTAATCTCCCATGCATGTGCCGACACGGCGGGCGGTTGTCACCCAAGTATGATCCGGCGGAACGCACTTGCGCTTGCCGGCGACTTTTTCCAGCGGCACGGGCTCGGTGCCATCGCCCCGCGAAGCTACCATCACGCCATAATGTTCTTCGTTGATCAGATCGCCACAAGCACTGCCAAGCCGCGTCGCCAGCAAGCGGTCCGCCGCCGAGGGCGTGCCGCCGCGCTGCACATAGCCAAGAATGGTCACGCGCGATTCAAGCTGGGTCAGTTCCTCGAGTTGCTTTGCCAGCCGCAGGGTGTTGCCGCTGTGGCGGACCTCCAGCGTGGCAATGGCAATTTTCGCCTCTTTTTTGTCGTGCAGCGTGCGGGCGCGTTCGAGTTTTTTTCCCGCCGCATCGTGGGCGCGCGCGTCGTCGCGGCTCATCGCCCCTTCGGCCACGGCGACGATGCTGAAATTGGTGCCGTTGCGGCTGCGGCGTTTGATGGCTTCGGCGATTTTTTCCACGTCGTAGGGAATTTCCGGAATTAAAATCACATCCGCCCCGCCCGCGATGCCCGAGCCCAGCGCGAGCCAGCCGGAACGATGCCCCATGATTTCGGCAACGATGATGCGATGATGACTGTGCGCCGTGCTGTGCAACCGATCAATCGTTTCAGTCGCGATATCCATTGCCGTGGCGAAACCAAAGGTCGCGTCGGTCATCGCCACATCGTTGTCAATCGTCTTGGGCAACGTGATGATATTGAGGCCGGCTTCTTTCAGGCGGAGCGCATTTTTTTGCGTCCCGCCGCCGCCGAGACAAACGAGGCAGTCGAGCCCCCATTCGTGATAATTGTCCACGATGGTTTTGGTCATGTCCTTCGTGCGACCATCAATGACCATGCGGTGCGGCTTGTCGCGGCTGGTGCCGAGAATGGTGCCGCCGACGGTCAAAATGCCGGCAAGCGTGGAACGGTCCAACTTGAGGCGGCGATTTTCGACAAGGCCGCGAAAGCCGTCGCGGAAGCCAACGATCTCCATGCCGTAATAACCGAGACACGTTTTGCCGACGCCCCGAATCGCGGCGTTGAGACCGGGACTGTCGCCACCAGCGGTAAGAATGCCGATGCGTTTAATTTTTTTGGCCATGCGAGGGACTATTTGAATTGCTGGAAAAAATTTGTCGAGCAGAACTTTCGGAAATTTTCAAAAAAATCGGTTACGGATCCGATGGCCATCGTCGTCGCTGCCGGAAAATCAGACTCGCAAAACAGATCAACCACGCTGGAACGGCCACGCCCGCACCAATTTCAAACGCACGGTCACGATAGAAAAAATGGAGTTGGTGCCGCCCCGCCGGAACTTGCACCGCCTGAAACGCCATGTTGGCGCGCAGCAAAGTTGTCGGCTTGCCATCCACCGTCACGATCCAATCGTGAAAAAAAGTTTGCGCCACGACCACGAGCACCGGCGCGGCGGCTTCAACCTCAATGTCCACGGAGTGATTTTTGAAATTGACGCTGAGTATTTTGGCGGCGGCTTGATTGGTGACGACCACCAGCGGTTTTGCCTCCGCCGGCAGCAACACGATTTGCTGGCCGTCAAAATTGTCCTGCACCAATGCGCTCAAAGTGGTTGGCTCATCAAGAAAAACCGGTTTTTGACCTGCTGTCACCAGCGGTAAAAAATTCGAACGCGATTGCCACCGGAAAATTTGGTCCGGCGCGGTGATTTGCGAAACGCCCAGAAAATCTTCCAGCCGCGGATAACTGGCGTTTGTGGTCGTGTAAAACAGCGACAGCACGGCGTCCGCTTCGCGCGGCGTGAGCGAGAAAAAACCATCCACCTTCGGCACTGCGTCGAGGACATTGTCGTCCGCGCAGTAGCCGAGGCGCTTGGCGAGAAAATTATTTTGGGGATCGCTCGCCGCGAAATTCACAAAATCATTGGCCGCCGCCGGCGAAACCATCGCTCGCGAACCGCCCAGCGCGGGCTGCGGTTGCAAGGCGAGTTTCTCGCGCGAAAGTCCCGGCGTATAAATCCACGGCGGCACGGTGGGATTTTGGGTCGGCGCGTGCGTGAAGACATCCAGCCAGGCGACCACAATCAAAACCAGCGGCGCAGCACGGGAAAATTTCGATTCGGTTTGGCGAACTAAAACAAAGAGCACCACGCCAGCGAGGATCAAAAAAACAGCGCGGGAAATTCCGTTCAGCAACGCCAGATGAAAGTCATCACCCGGCTGCGGGGATTGTTGCGTCCAAAAAATAATGCCGACCAAAGTTAAAAATAAAATGGCCCCAAGCAGGAGCAGTTGCTTTTTGATTTTGCCCAGATTTGCCAGCGCGAACGCGGCGAGCAGCGGCGCGGCGAACACGGTGACAGAAATAAATTTAATGGGATAAGTAATGAAACTCAATTGGGGCAGCAGTTTTCGCAAGGCGGGATAAACGGGCGTGTTTTCGCCGAGCGCAAAAATGAATCCGACCATGGCGATGGCGCCCAGCAGCCAGACGCGGCGGTCGCGTAGAACGAAAACCGCCAATAATCCCAGCCACAATCCGGCCACGCCGAGGTAATAAGACGATGTCCAATATTGTCCGTGTTGAAAAAAAATGCCTTCGGTCACGGTGGAACCGAACGCGAGCGGCACGAGGAAATTCGCCCAGCCGCGACCGGGCATGGACCAGCGCAAATCCGTGTAGCCGGTCGCGCGTTGGGCGTGCGCGACGAGATCAAGGAACGGCAGCAGTTGCGCGGTGCTCAAGGCGATGACGAGAATGACGATCAGCGGAAAGCGCCAGAGCATGGCGTGGCGTGAAAAATCATTTTTGATGAAGGATTGCAGCCACAGCGCCGCCACGATGAGCCACGTTAAAAAAATGGTTTCGGGCCCGCCGGCGAGCATTTGCAGCGCGCCGACGATGGCGGCGAGAAAAATTTTCCGGCCGCCATCGCGCCAGGCAAGTTCGCCGGTGAGCACAACCCACGGCAGCCAGCTGAACGTCGCCATGTGACTTGGCCACATCAGCAGGTTAAGCGTGAAACCGTTGAAGGCAAACATCACGCCGGCAAACGCGGCGGCGAAGTTATTTCCAGTCCAGCGGCGCGCGAGAAAAAACATGCCCAATCCCGCGAACCACAGATGCAGCAGGCAGAAAAAACTCAACGACCATGCGAGCGGCAGCAGGAGATAAATCAGCGCGGGCGGATAGAGCGGCATGGTGTTCCATTGCGCGAGAAACGGCACGCCGCAGTTGTTGTAGGGATTCCAAAACGGGATTTCGCCGCTCCAGAAACACTCGCGCTGAAACTGCGCCAGCGGATAGGCGAAAAAACCAAAATCGCGCGCGACAAAGGTTTGCAGGCCGAGCAGCACTTGAGGAAACGCCGCGAAAATCAGCAGCGCGAGGAAGATTCCAAAGCGCACGGGCGTAAAAAGTTTTTCGGCGAAAGGTTCGCCGCCGGTCGGTTGCACGCGCAGATTAAAACGGGCGACACGGTGAAAAGCAACTGCGCGCAATTGACGCCTTCGTCGCGAGGTCTTACGCTGATTCAAATTTATGAGCCAATTGCAAGATTCCCTCGTCGAACTCATCCGCCGCACCTCCGCCGAAATTCCCGATGACGTCCATGAGGCCATCCTCACCTCGCTGGAAAATGAGAAGCAAGGCACCATCGCGGAGAACGCGATGAAGATCATTGACCAGAACATCGCCATCGCCAAAAACAAATCGCAGCCGATCTGCCAGGACACCGGCAGCATTTTGTTTTACGTGGATTGTCCGGTCGGCTTCGATCAGATCACCTTTGCCGAAACCGCGCGCGAAGCCGTGAAGTTCGCGACCAAGAAAGGTTATCTGCGCCAAAATTCTGTGGATTCGCTCACCGGTAAAAACGACGGCACGAACTGCGGTCCCGGCGCGCCGGCGTTTCATTTTCATCAGCATCGCTCGGAAGAAATTTCCGTGAAACTCGCGCTCAAAGGCGGCGGCTGCGAAAACGTTGGCGCCCAATATTCCTTGCCGAACGAAAAACTCCATGCAAATCGCGATCTTGATGGTTGCCGCAAAGTGATTCTCGACGCGGTGTTGCAGGCGCAGGGCAAAGGCTGCGGTCCGGGCATTCTCGGCGTGTGCATCGGCGGCGACCGTGCAACGGGCTACGAGATGAGCAAGACGCAATTTCTGCGGCTGATTCCCGACCGCAATCCGGTGCCGGAGCTTGACGCGCTGGAGCAGGACATTTTGAAAACCGCGAACGAACTCGGCATCGGCCCGATGGGTTTTGGCGGCAAGACGACCTTGCTGGGCGTGAAAATTTGCGCGGCAAACCGGCTGCCCGCGTCCTTTTTCGTGAGCATCAGCTACATGTGCTGGGCGTTCCGGCGTCAGGGCGTGACGCTGGATGTGGCGGGGCAAATTGGGAAATGGCTTTACTAAAACTTAAATAATTATGGCTGCAAAAACTCGATTAGTTAATCTCGACGCAATGATTCCAAGGGCCGACTTTGCCCTTGAGGATGACAAAAACACTACTAGCAGTGACCGTTTTCATTCAATTTCGGTAAAAGATTTTAAACCAGATGGTTTGTTACGTCCAATTCTTCGCAAACCAGACTTTCAAAGAGAAACAAACCATTGGTCACCAGAACAAGTTTTTTCGCTGCTTGACTGTTTTGTAAAAAATGACTTGATTCCATCAGTCATTGTTTGGAAATCACCAACATATCTGTTTGTGATTGATGGTGGACATCGTCTGAGCGCAATCAGGGCTTGGATTGAAGATGATTATGGTGATGGGCCAATATCCCGTGCGTTTTTTGGGGATGCAATTTCAAAAGAGCAAAAACGGGCGGCTGATAAAACGCGCGCAATGGTGGCCGAAAGGATTGGCACTTGGCAGCATATTCAATCTAGCCTGGATAATCCGCATCTTGACGAAAAGGAACGTCGTCGGATTTTCCCCATTGTATCTCGGGGCATTACAGTTCAATGGGTAGAAGGTAACGCAGAGAAAGCAGAAGCCTCGTTTTTTAAAATAAACACTCAAGGGACTGCCCTCGATGATATTGAAGAGCTTCTTCTTGCTAATCGGAGAAAACCAATTCCTATAGCTGCCCGTGCAGTAATTCGAGCAGGAATGGGGCATCGTTATTGGTCTAAATTTTTACCACCGATATGCAATGAAATTGAAGAGATAGCAAAAAGAATTCATGGGAATCTTTTTCAACCGGAATTTGATACACCTATTAAGACGTTAAACCTTCCTTTGGGTGGTTCAACTGGTGTGCGGGCAGCGCTCCAAGTGTTGATTGAATTTACGCTCGCTGCAAATAGAAATCAAGCCGGGGAACCAAAGCACTTGAAGGAACAAGCGGATGATGATGATGGTTCTAAGACAAAAGAGACATTGTCTCACACGCTTACTTTGGCGTCTCGAATTACAGGTAATGACGGAGGCAGCTTAGGTCTCCATCCAGCAATTTATTTTTACGGACCAACGGGGAGGCACTTGATTCCAATGTTTTTGGGTGTGGCAATTTTGATTAGCCGTAAAATGGCTAATAATGACAAAACATTTTTTGAAAAATTCTCCAGCGTCCGCAGCAAACTTGAAAAGATTCTAATTGAAAAAAAAGATCTTATCGCAACAGTTTTACAAAAAACAATCAGTGGTAAGAGAGTTAATAGATATGCCGACCTACTTGATACGCTGGTCTCACAATTGCACGCAAATCCTGCTGTGACAATTACGGATGAAGAAATTGTGACTCTTGCAGGATTGACCGGTAAAATTATTACAGGAGCAGCATCAGAAGCTGGCGCCAAATTTTCGGAAGATACTAAGAGCGCAGTTTTTATTAAGAGCGCACTCCAATTAGCAATGCGATGCCCCGTATGCGATGGTTATTTGGACCCTGAAAAATCTATTTCCTACGACCATATCACCGAAAAGGCTGTCGGCGGTAAAGGTGACGAGAAAAATTGTCAGCTTACGCACCCATACTGCAACCAAGCCGTTAAAAATAAAATCTTTCAAGCTGGTTCGGAGTAAAAAAAGAAAAAAACCACGCGCTGAAAGTCGGTAGCACAGTTGATTAAATGGAATCTGTTTACATAGATACGAGCGTGGTGAGTTATCTGGTGGCGCGGCCCAGCCGCGAGCCGGTGACGGCGTGGCGTCAGCACCTCACCAGCAATTGGTGTAATGACCTCCCTCAATCCTCATTTGTTTGCGACCAATCCTTATTGATCCGTGGCCAACATTTATTGATTGCTGACCAACTCTCATTTGTTCGCGACCAACTTTGTTTTGTTGATGACGAAGTCAGTCTTATTCGCGACGGAGTTAGTTTGATTCGTCACCAACTTAGATTGGTTGGTGACTGACTCCCGAAGGGTGCCCTTCGCCTCTGCCGCCGCTTATTAGTTGGCATGGCCGATGCTAAAGAAATTTCAAGCACCACTGGCAACCTCACACTCGGCCCGGTGCTTTGGAAAAGAAGAGTCCGGAAAGAAAACGGTCATGAGAGCAAACTTGAAAGTATTGCGGGATTTCTACTCATATCCCGCCGCCCAACTGGTGACCTTCGGTTACAACATTGCGGCCAGCCTGGACCCCACGGTATTCCTTAACCTGCCATTTTCCCCAACGGCGCTCAAGACGTTGACCGATGATTTAAACACCAAGCTCGTCGCCACCCTCACCGGCGGCAAAGTGGAAACCGCGGCCAAGGCCGCCGCCTTCGCCGTGCTGGCCAACGCCTTGAACAGCGACGCCAACATCGTGGAAAACACGGTGGGGCAAAACCTCGAAATGCTGCTGTCCACCGGCTATCTGCCGGTCAGCACCAACCGTTCGTCCTCGCCGCTGGATGACACCGCCATTGCCGCCTTGATGAACAACGGCACCACGCAAGCCCTGCTGCGGCTGCAACCGGTGGTCAACGCCAAGGCCTATCAGGTGCAGACCAGCACCGACGGCGGCCAGACGTGGGTGGAAGCCCTCTTGTCCTCGCAGGCGCGGCGGATCGTGCTGACCAACCTCTTGCCGGGCACAACGTATGCCGTGCGGGCGCGGGCCATCGGCGGCAGCACCGGCGCCAGCAGTTGGACCTTGCCCAGCTCCATCATGTCCACTTGATGGCCGGGCGCGCGGGCCGCTCTTCCCAAAAGCGGCGCCGCGCCGATTGGTTGATCAAGGCAGCATCCACGGGATTTGTCTGGAACGTTTCCAGGCATCGGGCGGCCGGTAAAAAGCGGACTCTTCTTTGCCGGTCGCCCGCAACATTTTTCCCTGGAAGAAATCCACCAGACCGCCGCTGGTGGCGATCAAAACGTTACGTTTTCGCGCGCGAGCAGTTTGCGTTTCCAATCCAAGCCGCCGGAGAAGCCGCCGAGTTTTTTGTTCGCCGCGAGCACGCGGTGGCAGGGAATCAAGACCGGAATCGGATTCGCCCCGCATGCGCCGCCCACGGCGCGCACGGCCTTGGATTTGCGGACAAGGCCGGCGATCTCGCCGTAGCTTTTGGTTTGGCCGAGGGAAATTTTTTGCAATTCGCGCCAGACGGCTTGTTGAAATTCGGTGCCAGCCGCCAGATCAAACGGCGGAAAATTTTTGGGCGTTTTGCCGGCGAGAATATTTTTCAAGGCCGCTTCCGTCGCGCGATGCCAAATAATTATGTCTGCCGGAATTTTTTCCGCACTCGCGACGCGCGTGGGCTGGCGCGGCTGCGGGAAATTTAATCGGGCCAGGCCTTGTTTTGAATAGTGCGCGGTGAAAATTCCGTCGGCCGTGGGGATGTCGATTGGGCGCAGGCTCCCCTGCCCTTCCAAATTCTTTTTCATAAATTTTCAGCGATGGCTGCGCAGAAAAAACGGCAGCAGTCCGAGCAACACGATGGTGATGACGATGACGAGTGCGATGAAGCGATTGCGCGCGACGCGCTTCTCGTAGCGCAGCGGGCGCAGGCCGTGGACGCCGCCGGCGGCGAGATAATTCACGAGGCGCGGATTCGTCGTGGTCGGGCCGCGCAGATGGTTGCGGATGCGGTTGAAGAGCGCGGGCAGATCGTATTTGCGCACGCCGAGTTCGTTGAACATTTCCGGGGCGGCCGAGTCCGGGCGAGTGGCGGCGGACGCGTGCTTGATTTCCTCAAAAACGGGTTCGGTGGCGGCGGGTGGCGGCGAAGGTTTTTCGGCCGGGCGCGCATGGGCCGCGAAGGACGGGATGGAACTGGAACGAAATTTGGGGCCGGCCGGACGGGCGAGCTGCGAGTCGAGTTTTTTGATCTCGGCCTCGAGGGCGGCGATCTCGTCGGTGAGCGCGCGCGCCTTGTCGGAAATCGGATCCGTTTTTTTCTTCGGCAGCGGCATACGAAAAATCAATGCCGCAGCAGCACCGCAAGGAAAATGCCCAGCGCGAGCAACGCGACGAGCAGCAACGGCCACGTTAGCGCCAGGCCGATTTTGCAAAGCTGGCCGAATTCCAATTCCGCCAGCGACGGCGCGCCGGTCGTCGGGCCGGAATTTTTTTCCGCGGCCACGGGCTTGTTTTCGCCGGCGAGCACGGGCAGTTTGAGCCGCGCGGAATTCCATTCCATGCGCGCGTTTTCGATCGTGGTCAACGCGCGCGTGAGTTCGATCTGAAAATTTTCCTTGGTCCACGTTTCGTCCTGGATGGTCTGCACCTTGGCGAGCGCCTCGCGAAAATCGGCGGTGGTTTTGCCCATCTGCTCGGCGTCGCGGCGGGCGGTGAATTCGGCTTCTTCGAGCAGGCCGAGGCCGCGCGTGAGCTGCTGGATGATTTCCTGGCGACCGGTCTGAAACTCGGTCTGACGCCGGCGCAATTCTTCGAGCGAGGAGCGCTCGCGTTCCAATTCTTCCTGCGCGCGTTTCAGCGCGACGAGTTTTTGCTGCGCATCCACGACCTTGCGGTCCACATCGTCCCGCGTCGGCGCACGAAACGGATCATGCGCCGATTTGTGCGTCGGGAAATCCGTGTCAATAAATTCAGTTGAATCGTATTCGCCAGCCATGCAGCGACTTTAGACTTGCGCCGCGAAACTGTAAAGCGGCTTTGCGCTGGCCTGGCGGGCGCGCGCAAAAAATGAAACCCATCGGCGCGACAGAAAAAAAATATTTTACTCGAGACGGAGACGATTTGCCACCTGCGCCAAAAAACGCGACTTAAATCGGCCAATGGGCGGCGACCAGAGCTTTGTAGCCGCCGATGATGGAATGAACGTTTTTATAACCCATTTTTTGCGCCGCCGCGCACGTCAACGCCGAACGAAAGCCGCCCCCGCAATACATGATGATTTCCGTGCCGGCGTTCGGATAAAGTTTTTCCAGATCCCGCTCGAAAATTCCTTTGCCGAGGTGCACCGCGCCCCCGGCGTGGCCGGCATGCCATTCATGATCCTCGCGCACGTCGAGGAGCACCGCCTGGGGATTGGCGGCGAGTTTCGCGCGGGCCTCGGCGACGCTGATTTCGTTGACGTGCTGTTTCGCCTCGGCGACGAGTTTGAGAAATCCGGGGGAGTGATCCATCGCAGCAAGTTAGGTTTTTCATCCGGCCGGTCAAATAAAATAATGCCGGCCGGCTAGGTGGAATGCCTAGGCGAAGATAATCAAAATAAGCCCTTGAATTTTTCCACCGCGTGGTGAAGCGTCAGTTATGAATCCAGTCGAACAAATCACGCACGTCACCCCTACGTCGGATGGGGCTGTTCACTTGATGCTCACGGCGGGCGCGGCGGAATCGGCGCCGCCGGAGCCGGAAGTGTTGATGCAGGAAATTTGGTCGCGGGCGACCGAAGTCGGTTCGGTGTTGGAAGGCATCCTGCAAGCGCCACACGGCGAGGAACGCTGGGGCTTGAACGAATAGCCGCGGGCGAACGCGCGCGGGGCGCGAAAAAAAATGTCCCGCTCGTTTTGCGGTGGCCAGCGGTTTGATTTCAGGGCTCGCCCATTGGCCGCGCCGTTTAAATTTCTTTCGCAACTTTTCCACTTTCGCTTAACTTCGCCGCGTGTTGGAAAAGAAAAACAACCCGGCCATCGCCGGCGGACTGCTGCTGGTGGTGTTCCTGTGGGGCGGCAACAACGTCGGCACCAAATGGCTGGTGGCCGCGTGGCCGCCGATCTGGACGGGCGGCACGCGCTTTCTGGTCGCGGGCGCGCTGCTGCTCGCGGTGCTGCGCTTCACGAACTGGCTCGGCGAAAGGCAGCCGCTGCCGCGCGGGATCTGGCCGCAGCTCTGGCTGCGCGGCGGACTGGGCCTGTCGCTTTACATCGTTCCGTTTTGCTGGGCGCTGCACCTGACGGCGGCGTCGCACGTCGCACTTTATCTGGGCGCTTCACCGGTCTGGGCGCTCGTGGCCGAGGAACGGCCGCGCTGGAATCTCGCGAGCCTGCGGCGTTATCTCGCGGCGCTGCTCGCGCTGTCGGGCGTGGTCGTTCTATTTTGGCCCGCGTTGAAAACCGGCCAAGCCAATCTGCTGGGCGAATTTTTTGGATTGTTCGCGAGCTGGGCGTGGGCGAATTACAACTGGCAGGTGCGCCGCCTGAGCCAGCAAATCCCCGGCGTGGCGGTCGCCGCGCATTCGATGTGGATGTCCGGCGTGTGGCTGCTGCCGCTCGGTTTCGTCGAAGTCGCGCGCTCCGGCCTCGTCGTGGACGCGCCGCATTTGGGCGTGCAGGCGTTGTGCATTTTGTTCGGCGGCGTCGTGCCGTATGCGATCTGGAACTCCGCGCTGCGTCACTGGCGCACAAGCCAGGTGATGCTGTTCAACAATTTCATCCCGCTCACGACGATGTTCTGGGCCAACCGCCTGCTGCATGAGCCGTTCACGCCGACTTATTGCGCGGCAATGGGGCTGATCGTCACCGGTGTCCTGATCGGGCAGGTGGACTGGACAAAGATTTTCAAGCTGCCGGAAAGTTTTTAAAATAAAATCTATGGACATAAAAAACCTCAACGAAGTGCCGTCCTTCATCACCGTGGACGGCTCGGAAATACGCGAGTTGCTCGCACATCGCAATTCCGCCATCCGCAACCAGAGCCTTGCCGAGGCGCGCATCCCGGCTGGCGGCGCGACGCTCGAACATTATCATCCCAAGTGCGAGGAGATTTATTACATCACGCACGGCGCGGGCAAAATGCGGATTGAAAATGAAACGCGCGATGTGAAAGTCGGCGACGCCATCGCCATCCCCCCGGGCTTGAAGCATAAAATCTGGAACACCGGCGGCGAGATATTGCATCTGCTCTGCTGTTGCGCGCCGTGTTACGAGCACAGCGACACGATCATCACGGAAAAATAATTTCCTGCGGCGCGCGGAGAATGCGAAGTTGGCGAAGGGAAGGTTTTACCTTCGCCAACTTCGCTCCCTTCGCGCAACAAATTTTATTTGTGGTTCGTGATGCTGCCATCATTTAAATCCGGGTCGAACACGCGCGCCGGTTCGTTGCCGATCGAATTCCCGTGCGTCCACAACGAACCGGCTTGCCCCGGCGTGAGCGTCGTCGCCGGCCGAAATTTTTCACCGCCCATGTAATCCAGCAACGAGCGGCGCAACTGTTTCAATTCCGCGCCACCTCGCTCGTCGTTCAAATTGATGGCGGATACGAGCAATCTTCCCGCGCCCACGTTGCACTCGAAAATCACGCCGAGTTTCCAGTTCCGATTCCAATCGTCAATCGCCCACACAATTGGTTTCAAATTGCGGGGCGCGGCGGTCAGATTCACCGAGCGGACACCATTGATGAGTTGCGTCCACTGCCAGTCGCAATTTTTTTCCGTGGGAAACTCCGCCAGTGCCGGGTGATTCGTCTCGCACAACAAACCGAGCATCGCGTCGAAGCGCGGACGCGGATTTTGCGGCGGTCGCACCGTCATCTGGATGTTCCAAAAAACGGGAACGTTGCGCATCGGTGGACATTTCGTTTCATCAAGGTCGGCGTTGCCCGGCAGGAAAAGAACTTTGCCGCCGGCGGCGAGTTTTTTTTCGGCCTCGCTCCAGACACCGGTGACCAAAACATCGTGCGTTTTTGAATCTGCAACCTGCGCCGGATACAGCCAGAAATTCCAGTCATTTTGAAAATTTCCATTCGTTGAATCCACCATCGCGATGAGCTTGTATCGCGCCGGAGCCGCCAAGTTGGTCAGGTCCATGCTGAAATGCAGCCGTTTGTCCTTGTAACCAATTGGAATATCAACCGACCGGCCAAAAATATATCCTGCCACCGTTTTTCCATCGCTGTCACACACGGTCCAATGCACATCTGCTTTCTTAAGCTTTTCGGGTCCAAAATTGGCCGCGCCGATGTCCGCTTCCAGTTTTTCGTCCGTTGTAAAAGTTCGCTTATCCAGCCAGGCCAGCGGCACGACCGGCCCGCAGAATTTTCTGAATTCCTCCGGCGTGACATAACCTTTGCTTTCCCAAAACGCATCGAGCACGCCGATGAGCGCCGTGCCCTGGCCGAGATAATCGTGCAGGTCCAGCAGTTCAAAACCGGCGAGCCCGGGCGTGCGCAGGTTTGCCTCGATTTCTTCCTTGTAGCATTCAAGCTGAAAACGGCCCGACGCCCACGCGAACTCCTTGTCCTCATCCAACACGCCGTTTTGCTCCGCGATGTATTTGAAAATGTCATAATTGCCGGGCCGCAGATAGCCGGTGAATTTTTTCATCACGTCAAAATCCGGATACGCGCACCACTGGCCGACTTCGTGCGCGAGCACGGGAATGTGAACATTTTCCAGCGCGTCGCGATAATCATTGCCGAACCAGCCGGAAGCATTGCGCAGCTGCCCATCGCCGAACCGCACGAGCGTGGCGAATTGCGCGCCGCCCGGCGCGATTTGCGAGGGATCGCTCCAGCCCGTGCCGGCGGAATACAGACGGCGATTGTCCTGCGCATAATTTTTCGCCGCCCACTCCGGCGTGAAGCGCGCATAATTTTTCGGCTCGTTGCTCGGGGACAGCAGAATGAACGACGGATGGTTGCCGTAGGCCGCGAGGATTTTTTCCGTTTCGGAATTCAACCATTGTTTCATTTGCGGATTGCCAAAATCCGCCCACAGGCCGCATTCCGGCGCGAGATAAAAACCCATTTCATCGGCGGCGTCGAATGCGGCTTCCGGCGGACACCACGAATGAAACCGGATTCCGTTCAGCCCATAATCCTTGCACGCCCGGATGATTTTTTTCCACGACGCGACATCCATCGCCGGATAACCCGTCAGCGGAAAATCGCCACCGAAATGCGTGAGGCGCAGGTTGACCGGCCGGCCGTTGATGAGAATTTCCTTGTCGCGCCAAGTGATTTCGCGGAAACCAAATTCAATGTCTTTGCGCTCCCATTCGGTCTGGTTCAAAATATCTGGCGATCTTTTGGTCACGGTCAGATCAAACAATTCGGGGTTGAATTCATCCCAAAGTTTCACCGGATAGCCGCTCCGAACTTCCGTTTCGAACGCTGTCCATTCGGACGAGCAGACGACCTGCAACAATTGCGGCGCGCCGCCGCCTGCCGCCATTTTTGGCATGAAATTAAAGTCCAGAATGTTGGTGACCGGTGCTCCGGTCGAATTCCGCAACTGGCCGCGAACCGTGATGGTCTGAGTCTTTACGTGGGGAAATATCTGCACATCCTCAATCCACACCGGCGGCGCCGAGCGCAGTTCAATTTTCCCCACGATGCCGTTCCAAGCCGCGCCGAGCGCGTCGGAAATGCTGTGCGAATCAATCAAGTGGCCTTGCGCGGGCAGTTGCATCCGATTGTCCACGCGAATGGTCAAACGATGTTTGCCCGGCGTCAGTTCGCCAAGGTCGGTGACGTGCGGCGCGACCAGGCTGTCGTTCGCAGGAAATTCTTGGTCATCAATCCAAACTGTGCTGCGCCAATGCGCGCGCTCCAAAAAAAGCGTGAAATGTTTGCCGCCCCAGCTTTTCGGAATCTCAAAATCGCGCTGATACCACGCAGCACCAAGATAATGTTTCGGCGGCTGTGAAAGAAACGGCACTTCGACATGGCCGGGCTGAGAAAAATGTGCGCGCAGTTCCGCCGGCTGGATTTTCCACCACGCATCGCCGAGCGTCAGCACCCACGGGGTGTTCGTGGTGATGTCATCGCCAAAACCTTGCGCCTGTAAAATGCCGGGCAGCTGGATTTTGTCCGGCAGCGATTTGGCGGACCAGTTTTCGTTCGTGCCGACGTTGTCGCGGTCGAGGGCAAAGCGCCATTCGCCCGCGAGCGGTAAAATTTCGGCCGCGAAATTTTTTTCCGCCGTGCCGCAAAATAAAACCAGCGCGGCGAGGATGAAAATTTTTTTGCGATTCATTCGGTTCAAGGTGTGCGCGGAAAGCTTGCCTGAAATCTGCCGCCGATGAATCACCAAAACTGGTTAGCTTTTGAATTTCAGCAGCGCCGCGATCAGGCCGTCCGTTGTGTGCTCTTTGGCTTCGAGCGTCGGTTTCAAACCCAAGGCCGCGATCGTTTTGCTGGTTTCCGGGCCGATGGAGGCAAGTTTCAGTTGCGGAAATTGCTTCACCATTTTGGGCAAATCGAACCGCGCGTGGAAATGTTCCACCGTGGAACTGCTCGTGAACGTCACCCAGTCCGCGCCTTCGGCGAGCAGGCGTTCGCTCGCGCCAGTGTGATCCTCGGTTTCGGGAACCGTTTTGTAGATCGCGATGTCGTCCACGATCGCGCCTTCTTCCTGCAATGCCTCCGGCAGTTCCTTGTTTGCCACTTCGGCGCGCAGCAGGCACATTTTCACGTTCTCGATGTCCTGATATTTTTTGAACGCGGCGGCGACTTTGGCGGCGGTGAATTCCTCCGGCTGCACATCCACTTGCAGATGCAGCTCGCGCAATTTTGCCGCCGTGGCCGGCCCGACCGCCGCGATGCGCGCGCCGCCGATGTCGCGCAAATCCTGGAAGCGCCGGAAAAAAATGTCGAAGAACGCCGTCACGCCGTTCGCGCTCGTGAACACGAGCCAGTCGTAGGAATTCAATTCCAGCAGGCAATCAATGATCGCGTCTTTTTGGATCGGCGGCGTGATTTTAATGGTCGGCACTTTGAGCACATCCGCCCCGAGTTCCGCGAGCCGGTGCGCGAAGCTGGCTTGTTCCGCGCGCCGCGTGACGACGATGCGCTGGCCGAACAGCGGACGGTTTTCAAACCAGTTTAATTTTCCGCGCAACTTCACCACGTCGCCGATGATGGTGAGCGCGGGCGGAACAATTTTTTCCTTGGCGGTGAGCGCCGCAATCGTCGCCAGCGTGCCGACCACAGTTTTTTGCCGGCCCGTCGTGCCGCGATGGATGATGGCGATGGGCGTCTGCGCCGCCATGCCGTTTTTGATGAGCGCCGCCGTCCAATCATCGAGTTGTTCCGTGCCCATCAGCACGACTTTCGTGCCCGGAATTTTGGCGATCTGATCGTAGCGCAGCGCCGTCGCCGCGTCCGCCGAATCGCTGTGGCCGGTGAACACGGTGAAGCTCGAGCAATGGTCGCGATGCGTGAGCGGAATGCCCGCGTAATTCGGCACCGCCGTGATGGACGATACGCCGGGCACGATTTCAAAGGGAATTTTTTCCGCCGCCAGCGCCTCGGCTTCTTCCGCGCCGCGCCCGAACACAAACGGGTCGCCGCCCTTGAGCCGCACGACTGTTTTGCCTGCGCGCGCCTTGGCGATGATGAGCGCGGTGATTTCCGCCTGCGGCATGGCCATGTTTTTGCCGCGCGAAATAAATTCCGCCGTGGCCGGGGCCAGCCGGAGCAGATCGGGATTCGCCAGCGCGTCGTAAATGACCACGTCCGCACGCTTGAGCAGCTCCGCGCCGCGCAACGTCAACAAACCCGCGTCGCCGGGACCGGCACCGACGAGATAAACTTTGGATTTCACGCGCGTATTTTAAGGCAGCGAGCGCGTTAATCAATGCCGGAGGCTGGCGAAATGTCACTACGCGCCGACAACTTCCTTTGTTTCGCCACATTTTTAAAAAAATTAGTTTGGCGAAATTGCGAGAAGGTGATTTAGTCATTTCCACAGCGGGAACAAATTTAAAAAAGGTTTTTTATGCGAGGAATTCTTTTTGCGGCGGTGGTGGCTTTGAGCGGCTTGCTGGGCGCGGTTAATATTTCATCGGCGCAAACTTGGACGCAGACAATGGCGCAACCCAGCACTTATGTTTCAATAGCTGCCTCGGCTGATGGATCGAAATTAGTGGCTGGCGGAACGGCAGTTTACATATCTACCAATTCGGGAAGCGAATGGATTTCAAATAATTTACCCGCCCAATCGTTGGTTTATATTTCCGCAGATGGGATGAAAATGGTGGCAATCAACAATCTCGTCATAGTGTCAACAAATGCGGGCGCTACTTGGAGCACCAACGCAACGTTTTTAGCCTATTCGTTGGCGGCTAGCGCCGATGGCAGCAAAATGGTTGCAATAAACAATGCCTCGGGCGCAATAATCTCTACAAATTATGGGACTAGTTGGAAAAGTTCTTCTGCTCCGGCAAACAAGGTTGTCATGTCGGCTGATGGCACCCAATGTTATTTTTTTGCTTATGATACTACGAATATGTTTGTTTCCACCAATTTGGGGACTTCGTGGAAAAGAACCGCTACACCTGGCATTCGAACTCTTTCTTTGGCCATCTCGGCCGACGGAAAGAAACTTGTTGCGGGAACCAGCCCGGGTCCCATTTATATTTCAACCAATTCCGGCAACAGTTGGGCACCGACAACATCCCCAATTACAAATTGGTTCTTCGTCACCTCTTCAGCCGATGGCAGTCGGCTGATGGGAGCTTCCCGCGCCTCGCCCGGTATAAGCGGGCCGATCTATACATCATCAAATTCCGGTGCTTATTGGGTGTCGAATAACATCGTCAACCTTTGGTCGGGCTTGGCAACTTCGGCGGATGGCGGCGAACTGCTGGCGATTAACCCGAACAATGTTTTCATGGCGAAAGCTTCTGTATCTCCACAAATAAATGTTGCCGCCTTAAATAATAATGAAACGATTTCATGGATCGTCCCCTCCACAAATCTAGTGCTGCAGCAAAGTTTCGATCTCGCTTCGTGGTCAGTCGTCACCAATCCGCCGGTGCTCAATTACTCGAACCTGCAATATCAAGTCAGCCTGGCGTCCACCAACAGCAGCGGCTTTTTCCGGCTCATCTCCCAATAATAGTAGCAGCAGACGTGCGTCTGCTCCTGCTCATCCGGCGGGAAAAATCAGAGCCGATTCACATCGGCGGCTACCCGGAAGAAATTTCGTTCGCGTTTTTCCGTTCCGCGTTCCGGCTTTCCGCATTTGATTTCCGCCCTAAACCCGAAACGGGGTTGGCAGATTATTTTTTTGTGCTATGCTCCGCCATGTTTTTGGCCACAACGAACAAATCCCGGCGGTTGCTTTTCTTGCATTACATCGGCACTGTGTCCGTCGCGGAGCTGGAACGCGGCTACCAGGAAATCAAGGTGTTGCTGGTGGAGTTTCCGAACGGTTTTGAGATGCTGGCGGATTTGAGCCGGCTGGATTTCATGGATGTGGCGTGCGCGGAGATCATCGGCCAGACGATGGAATTGATGGACCAGCACGGCGTGGAAATCGTGGTGCGCGTGATTCCCGATCCCGCCAAGGACATCGGCCTGAACATCATTTCCATTTTCCATTATCCGAACCATCCGCGCATCGTCACCTGCCAGACGCTGACCGAAGCGGCGCAGGTGCTGGCATTGTAGAATCTTTTGCCGCTATACACCCGCGCAGCGCTTTGTTACTTTGAAGGCCTATGTCATCCGACGAAATTTTACTGGAAGCCGAAGAAAAAATGATCAAGACCGAGTCGGTCGTCATCAACGAATTCGCCGGCGTGCGCACAGGCAAGGCTTCCGCGTCGCTCATCGAAAATCTCATGGTGGAAGTTTACGGCTCGCAATCGCGCCTGCGCGAACTGGCCGGCATCTCCTCGCCCGAACCGCGCCAACTGCTGGTGCAGCCGTGGGACATGACCACCATTCAAGCCATCGAGAAAGCGATCCAAAAGGCGAACCTCGGTCTTTCGCCGGTGGTGCAGGGCAAAATCATTCGCATCACGTTTCCGGAACTGAGCACCGAGCGCCGCCAAGAATTCGTGAAGATCACGAAAAAAATGGCCGAAGACGCGCGCGTGGCCGTGCGCCATGTGCGCCGCGACGCGATGGAGCTGTTGAAAAAAGCGGTGAAGGCCAGCGAAACGAGCGAGGAGGACCAGGAAAAAACCGAGAAGGAAATCCAGAAGCTGACCGACCAATACGTCGCCAAAATCGACGCGCACCTGGCGCACAAGGAAAAAGAAATTTTGACGGTGTGAGTCAGCGGTCGGATTTGCCTGGCAGTTGGCAGAGTTGCGAAAGTTGATGCCGGTTGGCTGCGAATCTGCGGTAGCTCCAATCGAAAATTTTTCTGCCAAAGGGTGCGATGGACAAAAGATAAATCGGATACGCCCACCAGATCCGTTTCATGGCGTAGCGATATGTTTCCGCGCCCGAAATCAGTTTTCCATCGGGCAAGAGCAGGCGCAGATCTTGCAAGCGTGCCGCTTCATCCAAAAAAAGTTTTTCTTTGACCCAGTCAGCTTGCAACGGCGCGATGGCGAACCCGCGTTTGCGCAAAGTGGTTTCCCAAAACGGAACCCAGCGGCGGCAGATGCCGCAGGAATCATCGTAAAGAATCCACCCGGCGGGCTTGGGTTGTGCGTCGTTCATAATTTCAGCCGCACGCCGTGGCAAACTTTCACCGGCGATCCTTCCGCCAAAAAAGCCGACGCGGGCGGCACCGACAGCGCGGCGCAAAACTTCTCGCCATAAAGCCCGGCGACGTCGCATTGAAGTTCCGCCGTTTGCGCTTCCCAAACGCGCCAGCGTGGATGTTCGACTTGATATTCCAGCGTCGAACCATCGCGTTGCGCCGTGTAGCCCCAATAATGTTCCGTGATGAATTCGGCCTCGGAATTTTCGCGCACCGGTTCAGCCTCGCCGCGTGTCGTCAGCTTAACAAAATTTTCCTGTCCACGATAATGCCAGAAATAAGCGGCGGACCTTATCGCGGCTGGCTGCGCGGGATTGGTCCCAATGTGATGTGACATCGGCAGTGCCAGATAAGGCTCATTGTAAAAGGTGCGCGCCATCCATGCGATGGCGCGGCGCGGCACCAGTTCGCGGATGAAAACCACGCCGCGTTGCCCGCCGTCCAAAGTTTTGCGCCGGACATAAAACCGGAGGTTGACTTCTTCAAAGTGGCGATGAAACGGAATGGGAATTCCTCGCACCCGCGTCTGTTGAAATAAAAAACCCACGATGCTCACGAATGACTTTCCGCACCAAAAATCAAGTTCCGTTCCGCGGGGTAGATGCGGCGTCAAAAGGGCGGGCGCCACTTCATAGTTCAACATCGCCAAATAACGCCATTCCGCCGTCAGGAAAGCGGTGGCCGAAAGTTGGCGCGCATCACGGCGAGGCATTGCTGCTGGCGGAGGTTTCAAAATGCACCACCGTTTCATCGGGCTTGGCGTAGCCAAGTTTTTCGCGCGCGAGGCGTTCGACGGTTTTCGGATCGTTGGCCAGCGCGTCAATTTCCGCCTTCAGTTCCCGGGAAAGCTCCTGCTGTTTTTGCAGCTCGGTGTCGAGCCGGTCCAAATCCGCGCGCATCCGCTCGTTCTTGTGGATGAGCGGCAGATAGGTCATGCCGATGAGTATGAGGATCGCGAGCACGACGAGGACGACGACGACCTGCGTGAGCTTGCTCCAAATGCCGAGATCAACTTTCACGTCCGCAGTTTAACGGCGCACCGGCGCAAAGTGAAAGCGGTTTTTATTGTCACCGCCGGAAAAGTCGATAATGCTTTGGCGGGATGATTAAGGTCTTTTTTTTAATTTTTGAACCGGCGGTGGCTTGGGAGAAAATCGCCCTGGCGCGGCGCGGCTTTGCGTTCATTTGTTTCACGAACCTGCTGCCGCTGCTCCTGCTCGCGACGGCGGTGGAAGGTTTCGGGCTTGTAAAATGGGGCAAATGGCAGCAGGCCTTCGATAAATTTCGCGCGTTCACGCCCCGGCAGGTGGTCGCCTTTGAAGTGCTGCAATTCGTTTTGCTGCTGGCATCGGTGTTCATCATCGCACTGGTGATCTTGCGCGTGAGCCAGACGTTTCATCAGCGGCAAAATTATCTGGGGGCGTTCACCGCCACGGTTTACGGCCTGAGCCCGTTTTTTCTGATCCAGCTATTGAATGCCGCGCCGACGATGAGTCCGTGGGTGACCTGGGGGCTGGGTGTCACCTTGTCCGTCTGGATTCTTTATCAAGGACTGCCGCGCATCATGATGCCGGACCCCACCCACGCGTTTGGCCTTTATCTTTCCAGCGCGATGGTGGTGGTCATGACCACGGCCATCATCCGCTTGATCACCGGCCTTTATTTGATGGGCTACATCGACTTTGATCATTCCTGGCTGACCCGAAAACTCGGTCTGGTGCTCGGCCAGTAAATTTTTGCCACCGATGAATTCCGCCCTTGAAAAAAATCTGCTCGCCGCGCTGACGCAACTGGACGAAACCGTCAAGACCATGCCGACCGCCAATCCGAAACCGAATCTGCTGCCGCATTTTGCGCGGCTGGACGAGCTCACCGCGCAACTGCCGCGCCACACCGATCCGACGCTGCTTCATTACCTCCACAAAAAAAGCTACGAGAAGGCGCGGCTCTATTTGCAGGGTCGCGACGCGGAAAATCAGGCGGGCAACTGCCGGCATGTTTGAGTTGAAAGTTGCAGGTCAAAGTTGCCGGTTTTTTCCGCGGCGCAACTTGCCACCGGCAGCCTGCAACCTGTAACCTGACTTCCATGCTCGACGACACGATTGTTGCCATCGCCACGCCGCTCGGCGAAGGCGGTTTGTCCGTCCTCCGCATTTCCGGCGCGGCAGCGTTTGCGATTGCCGATCAAATTTTTTTGCCCGTCGGAAAAAGTTCGCTGAAACCATCCGCCGCGCCGACGCACACGATTCAATTCGGCAAAATCGTCCGCGATAAAAAAGTGATCGATGAAGTGCTGCTCGCCGTCCTGCGCGCCCCGCGCACATTCACGCGCGAGGACACCGTCGAGATTTCCTGCCACGGCGGATTGCTGCCGGCCAAGCTCGTGCTCGACGCGGCGCTGGCCAGCGGCGCGCGCGTGGCCGAGCCGGGCGAATTCACCAAACGCGCATTTTTGAACGGCCGCATTGACCTCGCGCAGGCGGAGGCCGTCGCCGACCTGATCCATTCGCGCACGGAACTCGCGCTCGCCGCCGCCAACGAACAGCTCGCCGGCAAATTGTCCCAGCGCATCAATCAACTGCGCGACGACCTGATGCTCACGCTCGCGCACGTCGAGGCGCACATTGATTTTCCCGACGAGGACATTTCGCCGGACACCAAGGAAAAATTATTGCAGCGATTGGAAAATGGAATTTCTTTCATGGATGAATTGTTACGCACTGCGAACGAGGGACAACTTTTGCGGCGCGGCATTCGCGCGGCGATCATCGGCCGGCCGAACGCCGGCAAATCCAGTTTGCTCAACCAACTGCTCGGCCGCGACCGCGCCATCGTCTCGCCGATCGCCGGCACGACGCGCGACACCATCGAGGAAACGGCCAACATTCGCGGCCTGCCGGTCATCTTCATCGACACCGCCGGCCTGCGCGAGGCGCGCGACGAGATCGAAGTCGAGGGCATCCGCCGGAGTCGCGCATCGCTCGCCTCGGCAGAATTTATTTTGCACGTTCTTGACGCCAGCGAACCTTTGACTGAAGCGGACAAAAAATATCTGGCGGAGTTCGCGGACAAAAAACGAATTCTTATTTTGAACAAAACCGATTTGCCGGTGAAACTGGCATGGCCGCCGGGATTCGGAATTCAGAATTCGCAAATCGAAATTGTGAACGTTTGTTCCTTGAATGGGACGGGCATCGAAGCACTCAAGGACACGATCAAAAATTTGATTTGGACCGGTGAAATCAAGGCTGAGATGTTGCAGGTGGCCATCAATTCGCGGCACCAAGACGCCTTGAATCGCGCCCGCGCCACCGCGCGGATGGCGACAGATGCGTTGCGTGACGACCTGACGCTGGAGCTGGTCGCGATGGATCTGCGCATCGCCGCCAATGCCGTTGGTGAAATCGTGGGCAAGACGACGACGGAAGATTTGCTCGACGCCATCTTCAGCGCGTTTTGCATCGGCAAATAATCGCGCGGAAGTGCGGCAAAAATTATTTAAGTTTCCACCGCAGCAGGCGCAACGCATTGCCGATGACGATCAGATCGGAAAAACCCATCGCCGCCGCGCAGACAATCGGGCTGATGAAACCCATCGCCGCGAGCGGCACGCCGAGTGCGTTGTAAAAAAAGGCCCAGAACAGATTTTGTTTGATCGTCCGCAATGTCGCGCGCGCGAGGCCGAGCGCTTCCGGCACGGCTGCGATTTCTGATTTCAACAAAATGATGTCAGCGGCCTCGCGGGCCACGTCGCTCGCGCGGCTCACGGCGATGCCGAGATCGGCCTGGGTGAGCGCGGGCGCGTCGTTGATGCCGTCGCCCACGAACGCGACGCGCTCGCCCGCCGCCTGCAATTTTTTTACAAACTCCGCCTTCTGCTCCGGCCGCACCTCGGCAAAAACATTTTCCGCCGTGATGCCGAGCTGTTTGGCGATGCTCGTCGCCGTGAGCGAATTGTCGCCGGTCACAAGAAAGATTTTGAAACCTTGCTGCGCAAGTTTTTGCACCACCGATGAGGCGTCGGCTTTCAACGCATCGCGCACGGCGAACAGGCCGAGCAGATTTTTTTCGGACGCGAGACCGACAATCGTCGCACCTTGCTGCGACCATTCGGCGATGAATTTTTCGCCCGCCGCCAATTCGACGCCGCATTCCTTGAGCCAGCGCAACGAGCCTAAACGCAAGGTTGAAGGTTGAAGGCTGAAGGTTGAAAGTTTTGCCCCCGCACTCACGCCGGAACCGCGAATTTCCCTCCAATCGGTCAGCTCAATTTTCTCCGCCGAAACTTTGGCAATCGCGTGGCTGATCGGATGCGAGGAATCCTGCGCGAGCGCCGCTGCTAGAATTCGGAATTCCGAATTTGGGATTCCGAATTCGATTTCCGCCGACACTTCCGGTTGGCCCATCGTAAGCGTGCCGGTTTTGTCGAAAATCACCGCCGTGATTTTTCCGGCCTTTTCCATGGCGACGCCGTCGCGAATCAAAATGCCCCGGCGCGCGGCGGCATTGGCGCTGGCCATGATGGCGGCGGGCGTGGCCAGGCCCATCGCGCACGGGCAGGCCACAATCAAGACGGCGGCGGCGATGATGCAACCGGCCGCGAACGCGGTCGTCGCCGGCAAATGCGCATGCCAGAAAAACGGTGCGAGCATTTCGTGAAAATGTTTGGCGGATTCGAATGCGCAGCCCCACCACAAGCCGGCGACCAGCGCGATGCCCACGATGACGGGCACAAACACATTACTGATGCGGTCGCCGAGGCGCTGGATGTCGGCGCGGCTGGTCTGCGCGCGTTGCACGGCGGCGATGATGTGGGCGAGCGCGGTGCTTTCGCCGGTGGCAGTGACGCGCATGACGAGCCGGCCATTAACGTTGACCGTGCCGGCAAAAAGTTCGCTGCCGGATTTTTTATCGGCGGGAACGGATTCGCCGGTCAGCATGGCTTCATCCACGGCGGACTCGCCCTCCAACACCACGCCATCCACCGGCACGCGGTCGCCGGGCCGCAGCGCGATGCGGTCGCCAATTTTTAATTCGGCCACGGGAACCTCGATTTCAATTGCCGCTTGCCGATCGCCGATCGCCGATTGGGCAAAAGAAAATGTTTTGAGATTGAATCTCTCGCTCGCAAGACTTTGGACATCGGACTTTGGACTTTGAATTCGTCTTGCGGTCGGCGGCGCGAGGTTTAAAAGCGATGCCAACGCGCCGCTGGCCCGATCACTGACGCGCGCTTCCAGCCAATGGCCGGCACTGATCAGCGAAATGATCGCAGCGGCCTCCATGAAAAAAACATGGCCGCCCGCGCCGGTGAAAAGCGCCCAGGTGCTGTAACTGAACGCGGTCGTGGAACCAAGCGCGACGAGCGTGTCCATGTTCGACTGGCCGACTTTGATCTGCCGCCAGGCACCGCGATAAAAGGGGGCACCGCAGAAAATTTGCACCACCCCCGCAAGCGCGAACGCGCTCCATTGAAACCACGGCGTCATCGCCAAATTGAAAACCCATTCGCCGGCCATGAGGACGCCGGTGACGGCGAGACCGAGGCAAAGCTGCCAGGGCCAGGAATTTTTTTGCGATCTTTCGCCGCCATTTTTTTCCAGGGAAATTTCTTCCGCTTCATAACCGGCGGCGGCGATGGCCGTCAGCACGGCGGGCATATTTTTTTGGGCGGCGTCGGTCCAGTGCACGGTCGCCGCGGCATTTTGCAAATTCACGGCGGCACTTTGCACCGCCGCGACGCTTTGAATGGCCTCGGTGACATGGCGTGCGCAGTTGTTGCAAGTCATGCCGCTGACGCGGAGTTCGGTTGTGGCGGTGGCCGACATTTTTTCAAAGGGCAGTTTGCCACGGCTGACCGGCTTCGTCGAATTTCCTTTTCGCCACGGCTGGATTGCGCGAAGAAATTTGCGGGCCGATCAAACTGGCTTTAGCTCGACAAACCCGGGGTTATGCGCCAAAATTTTTTTGTCAGGGCCCATGGAATGTGGACTTACGAACCCCGCCAGGGCCGGAAGGCAGCAACGGCAGTTTGCTCTGCGTCTGCCGTGGTCACCCTGACACTTTTCCCCTTTCACCCAATGATGAATGAAGAACCAAAACCAATTCACCAGACGCGTGAGTTTTTTGTTTCATCATTCATCATTCATACTTCATAATTCCTTCGTCGCATGAGTTATCAAGTCATCGCCCGCAAATATCGCCCGCAGCGTTTCGCCGACGTCGTCGGCCAGGAACACGTCACGCAGACGCTGGCCAATGCGATCGCGCAGAAACGCATCGCGCATGCGTATCTTTTTTGCGGCCCGCGCGGCACCGGCAAAACCACCGTCGCACGCATTTTTGCCAAATGTTTGAACTGCACCGGCGGCCCGAAAGTGGATTTTGATGACAACGATACGCGCGTGCAGGAAATCACCGATGGCCGCGCGCTGGATGTTTTGGAAATTGACGGCGCGAGCAATAACGGCGTCGAGCAAGTTCGCGAACTACGCGAGACGTGCAAATATGCGCCGGCGAATTCGACCTACAAAATTTACATCATTGACGAAGTCCACATGCTCTCGACGGCGGCATTCAACGCGCTGCTGAAAACTTTGGAAGAGCCGCCCGCGCACGTGAAATTCATGTTCGCAACGACCGATCCGGAAAAAGTTTTGCCGACCATTCTCTCGCGCTGCCAAAGATTTGATCTGCGCCGGATTCCGTCCGCGCTCATCACGAAGCATCTCGCGGAAATTGCGGTGAAAGAAAAAGTCACGATTGACGCCGCCGCGCTGCACGCCATCGCGCGCGGGGCCGACGGCGGCATGCGCGACGCCGAATCCACGCTGGATCAACTGATTAGTTTTTGCGGCGATAAAATCGAGGAACCGGACGTGCTCTCGATGTTCGGACTCGCCGCGCAAAATCAAATTTTGAAATTGAGCCACGCCGTTCTTGCGGGCGAAATTTCCGTCGCCCTGACGCAACTGGACGAACTCGCGCGCGGCGGCAAAGACCTCGGCCGCCTGCTCGGCGACCTGCTGAACCATTTTCGCAACCTGCTGATTTACCAGGTTTCCAAAGGTGATTTGAATTTGCTCGAAGCTTCGGAAGCCGAAGTGGCCGCGCTGAAAGAACAATCCGCGCTCGCCAGCACCGACGCCTTCACGCGCGTGCTCGAAGTTCTCGCCGACGCCGAACTCCGCCTACGCGACGCCGCGTCAAAAAAAATTCTGCTCGAAGTCACGCTGCTCCGCGCCATCGAAGCTCGCAGCGCCCTGTCGCTCGACGCCGTGTTGAAACAACTCAACCAGTTGCGCGGTCCAACGAGCAATAGCGGGACGGGCGTCGTGCCGGTTCAGTCCGGCGCGCCCGCCCAAACCGCGTCGCGTCCCATTTCGTTTTCAACTGCTCAAGCCGCCACCCCAAAACCTGCCGCGCCAATTGCGCCTGCCGCCGTCGTGGCCGCCGCACCGGTCGCTGTGCCAGCCTCCGGCGATTTGAGCGAGCTGTGGCATCAACTCGTCGAAGCCGTTGGCCGCGTCAGCACCTTCACGCGCAGCTATCTTTTGAACGCGCATCCGGTGTCATTTGAAAAAAATATTTTGGTCATCGGCTTTGATGACGAGTTTGCGGACTATCTCGGCCTTGTGGACAACGCGCGCAATCACACGCTGCTCACTACCAAGCTCGCAGAACTCGGCCACGCAAATGCGATGATCAAATTCGTCAAGGCCGAGGCGCCCGCCAATTGGAATCCGAAAGCGGCCGCGCCCGTGTCCGGGCCGAAATCCATTTCAACCCCCGACGCTGCCAACTCACCGACGCCAGCGAAAACGGCTGAAAAAATCGCCACGCCCGGTTCCGCTGACAAAAAACTCGCGCCGGTGGCATTCAACAAAGACGATTTCAAAAACGATCCGCTCATAAAAAAAGCGTTGGAAATTTTCAAGGGCACCATCGTCGAGGTTCGCGCTTAACCTGCAACTTTCAACCAGCAACCGTTAACTCAATTTATGTCCAGCATCGGCAAACTCATGAAACAGGCTGCAAAAATGCAGCAGCAGATGGAACAAATCCAGGCCAGCCTCGCCGCGCGCACGGTCGAGGCGACCAGCGGCGGCGGCGCGGTGAAAGTCGTCGCGAAATGCGACGGTTCGCTCGCGTCCATCAAGATTGATCCGTCGGCGTTGAATCCCGGCGACGCGCAAATCGTCGAAGACATGATTCTCACCGCTGTGAATCAAGCGCTCGGCGAGGCCAAGAAAATTTCCGAAGCCGAAATGGGCAAGGCGACGGCGGGCTTCAGCCTGCCGGGAATGTGAAGTGAAATGATGAATGATGAATGATGAATGAAATCCCCGCGCGCGTTCGCCGTTTGGTTTCATCATTCATACTTCATAATTCATCATTCGTCCTATGCTTCCCGCTTCCATCACCGCGCTCATCACGACATTGAGCAAGCTGCCCGGCGTCGGCCCGCGCTCGGCGGAACGCATCGCGCTGCATCTCGTGCAGACGGATTCGGCGGCGGTAAAAATTTTGGCGGAGACGATCTTGCACGCGCGCGAGCACATCCGCTTTTGCGAAATTTGCGGCGCATTGACCGAACGATCGCCCTGCCCCGCTTGCACAGACTCGCGCCGCGACGCTGCGATTGTCTGTGTGGTGGAGCGCGCGGTGGATATTTTGAGCGTGGAAAAATCCGGCACCTATCGCGGAAAATTTCATGTGCTCGGCGGAAAAATTTCACCGCTCGACGGCGTCGGCCCGGAAGATTTGCGCATCGCCGATCTGGAAAAACGGCTGGCCACCGAACCGATCAAGGAAATCATCATCGCCCTCGGCACGGACGTGGAAGGCGACGCCACGAGCAATTATCTCGCGAAACGACTCGCGCGCGGCGGCCTGAAAATTTCCCGCATCGCCTACGGTTTGCCCGCCGGCAGCGGTTTGGAATATGCCGATGAACTCACGCTCAACCGCGCGCTCGAAGGCCGGAGGGAAATGCATTGAAACCGGACATCATTTTTGACCTCGGCAAGGTGCTGGTGGATTTTGACTGGTCCATCGCCGCCAAAAAAATCGCCGCGCGCAGCACCGCCCCACCGGAAAAGTTTCATCAGCATCTCGCCACTTCGGAATTATTGTGGCAATACGAGTGCGGCCAGATTTCGCGCCAGAAATTTTTTGAAACCATCAGCGGTGTCATCGGTTTTCAAGGTAGCCATGATGAGTTCAACGGCTATTTCGCGGCCATTTTCACCGAGATGCCCGGCACGATTGCCCTGCACGAGGAGCTGCGGCAACGCGGTTTCCGAACGTTCATTTTGTCGAACACGAACGATCTCGCCATCGAACACGTCCGCCGCGATTTTCCGTTTTTCAAAAATTTCGACGGCTACATTTTTTCCTACGAAGTCGGTTCAATGAAGCCGGCGGCGAAAATTTACGAGGCGCTGGAAAACCTCACCGGCAAACGCGGCGCGGATTTGATCTACATTGATGACCGGCCGGAAAATATCGCGACCGGCGCGGCGCGCGGCTGGAGGACGATCTTGCACGAGACGCCGGAACAGACGCGCGCGGCCTTGAAAAATTTCGGCGCGCTTTAAAATTCACGGCCCGACCGGTTGCGGCACTTTGGCGAGCCGGTTCACCTCGTAGCCTTGCGCGGCGACGCGGCGCAGAATTTCGCCATAAGTCGCATCGTCCATCGCCCGCGCGCGGGAAAGAATCCACAGCAGTTTATGGCCCGGCGTGGCGACCACCGCCCAGCGATAATCCGGGTCCAATTCCAGCACGAGATAAGTGGCGGTGAATGGCCACAGAAAACGCACTTTCCATTCGGCGTTCGATTCCTTGTTCACGACCCAGGCGACGCCGTGCCAGCTTTTTTCCGGCGCGTCGAATGAGCCTTTGCGGAAAGTGAAAGTGTTGTTCATCCGGCCATCGGCGCGCGGCGAGTAAGTGTCGTAGGTGGCGACCTTGCCGTTTTCCAGCGAGTAAGGAATGTTCGCGATCACATACCAATTGCCCATGTAACGATCCAAATCCACATGCGCGACGGGGCGCAGCGGCGCGGGTTTGGGCGCGGTCGCACAACCGGCCATCGAAAAAAATGCGCCGCCTAAAAAGGTGAAAAACATAAGCTGTTTCAGCATGAAAACCAATGGCACACGGCCCGTGGTTTGTCCAATGGGCGGTCGGATTAAAAACCGTTCAACCTTTCACCGCTTTGAACATGGCAAGGCATTTCACGCGCTGTTCCTCGTGCAAAACGACGCGCGCGGGATATCTTGATTTCACCAGCAGCAGCGGATTTTCCCACGGCTGCTGGATGAGATCGTCCGAAAAATCTTTCAACTCGGGAATCCATCGGCGGACAAATTTTCCTTCCGCATCAAATTTTTCGCCCTGCGAAACGGGATTGAAAATTCTAAAATATGGCGCGGCGTCCGTGCCCGTGCCGGCGCTCCATTGCCAGCCGCCATTGTTCGCGGCCATATCGCCGTCCACGAGCTGCTTCATGAAATAGCGCTCGCCGAGCTGCCAATTGATGAGCAAATCTTTTGTCAGAAACATCGCCACGATCATGCGCAGACGATTGTGCATCGAGCCGGTCGCATTGAGGCAGCGCATCGCCGCGTCTACAATCGGATAACCGGTTTTGCCTTCGCACCACGCGGCAAAATGTTTTTGATCATCCGACCATTTCAGTGCGTCGTATTCGGGACGGAACGCGCCTTTGGTCACGTGCGGAAAATTGTGCAGCACCTGCGTGTAAAATTCGCGCCAGATAAGTTCGTTCAAAAATACATCGCAACTGGCGGCTTGCGCGGGCGTCGCTTTCTCCCGCGCTTTTTTCAACTCGGCGAGAATGGTGCGAATGCCAATCGTGCCGGCGCGCAGATGCGGCGAAAGATTCGAACCGCCATCAACGGCGGGAAAATTCCGGCTCGCGGCGTATTCATAAACCGGCCCGGCCATAAATTTGCGCAACAATTCCAGCGCCGCGCGCTCGCCGCCCGGTGGAATTTTTTGCGTGAGCGGATGACCGACTTCTTCCGGCGTGCCCGGAAGATTTTCCGAACGAAATTTCTGGATTCTGGATTCTGGATTCTGGATTCTTAATTTCAAACGCGGCGGGGGAATCGCTTTCGCTTTCCACGCCTTGGAATACGGCGTGAAAACCGTGTAAGGCTTGCCGGACAAATTTAAAACCTCCGTTTCTTCCCACACGACCGCATCTTTTAACAATTCAAAACCGACGCCGATTTTCAGCAGCGCCGCCGTGATGCGTTCGTCGCGTTTCTGCGTGTAAGGTTCGTAACGCTTGTTCGCAAAGACAGCGTGCGCGGCGGTTTCCCCGCACAGCGCCGGTAAAATTTCCTCGGACTTGCCGCAGCGAATCACGAGTGTGTGCCCAAGTTCCAAAAGATTTTTGCGCAGCGACTCCACGGATTGCAGCAAAAACCCCAAACGCGCCGCGCCCACATCCGGGCCGGTGCGAAACGCGTCCTCAAAAATAAAAACGGGGATGACGGTTTCCGCGCGCTTGGCCGCCTCGCTCAAAGCCGTGTTGTCCGAAACACGCAAATCGCGGCGGAACCAGTGGATGACCGTTTTCACCGCGAAGGTTTTTGGGGCGTAACTTTTTTCAAGCCGACCTCGTGCGCGATGTCGTCGAATTCTTCGTGACTGACATCCTCGAGCTTTTTTCCGCGCGCCTTGAGCTTTTCGTTGATCTTGATGGCCTTCTCGGTCATCTGCTCATGCGTTTCCTGCGAGCCGCCGACGAGCGCGAAGTTTGGCCCGGTGGTGATGCGCTTGCTGCCGTCGGAATCCAGGCCGATGCCGAGCAGCGCGGCCTTGCGTTTGATTTTTTTGGCGTTTGCCATTTGCTGCAGCCTAAAGCGAGCGTCCAAGCCGGTCAAGCCGCTGGCACAATTTTGAAAAGCATGCACCGCCTATTTCAGCCTCAGACGGCATAGGCGAATCGAACCGTAACGATTCCAAGTGTAAACCAAAACGCCTGCCAAAAATGATTGCGCGGAATGATTGACTCATCACGGCGGCTGCGAAAACGAGCAATGGCTTGCGAAATAAATGCGGAGGTAATTGGCGCCAATGCCAAATTGGCCATTCGCAACGTGGGGTGAGAAATCCATGTGCGTTTCAAAAATAGCATCGAGATGGCCGCCAAGCCGCATCCAACAACCAACCAAGCGACACACTTTTCCCAAAGAGATTCTGAGTGTCGCCGATCAGCAGAAGAGGGAATAAAATCAAAGGGGGTGAAAGAAAAAATTTCCAGGACAAATTCAAAAATTCCTTGAAGAATGGCGACAATCAAGTCTTCCATAAAAATTCAAACGCCAGTCACGGTCAGTTGCCTTCCGTTGTCGGCAGAATTTATCTTCAACAGAAACGGCACCGCAGTTTTGGCCCACGCTGCCGCAGTAGGATAATTATTGGCACCGCTGGCGAAACAGCTTTGCAGCATGGCGGTGTTGATGATGCCGGGATTGAGCGGCACGGCGGCCAGGCCGGGCGGCAGTTCCTGCGCGAGCGCGGCGGTGAGTCCTTCAATCGCCCACTTCGTCGCGCAATACGGCGCGACGTCCGCGTCCGCCGAGCGGCCCCAGCCGGAGCTGAAATTCACGATGATGCCGCTGCGCCGCGCGATCATCGCCGGCACAAAATGGCGGATGACGTTTGCCACGCCTTTGATGTTCACGTCCATCACGGCGGAAAATTCCTGCGCGGAAATTTTCCACAGCGGCGCGTTGCGATTGATGAGCGCGGCATTGTTGAGCAGCAGATCCGGCGCGGCGTGCGTGGCCAAAATCGTCTTCGCCCACACGGCGACTTGTTCGTCCGACGCCACATCCGCGACGGCAAAATGGTTTGGCGCGGGAAATTGTTTCGCCAACTGCGCGATGTCTTTGGCCGAGCGGCCGCAGCCGAGGACGACGTGGCCGAGGCGGATGAATTCTTCCGCCAGCGCGCGGCCGAGTCCGCGCGAGACGCCGGTGATGAGAATGGTTTTCATATTTGGGAGGGACGCCGTGTCGGCGTCCCATTTTCCATTGGGGAACGGCGACACCCCATCCCTCCCGTTTCACGTTCGCGGATTGAACTTTGATTCGCGCGCGAGCTGTTCCCAGAGTTTTTTTTCCGCGTCGGAAAGCTTGGCGGGCACGGCGATTTGCGCGACCACAATCAGATCGCCGTGCGTGCCATCGCGCAACGGCAAGCCGCGATTGCGCACGCGCAATTTCTGGCCGCTTTGCGTGCCCGCGGCGATTTTTAATTTCACGCGGCCATCAAGCGTCGGCACGGAAACTTCCGCGCCGAGCGCGGCTTCCCACGGCGCGAGTTCCAGTTCATGGACCAAGTCGTGACCGTCGAGATCGAAATCGGGATGCTTCGCGAACCGCACGTTCAGATATAAATCACCGGCTTCACCGCCGCCACTGCCGCTCGCGCCGCGCCCGCTGAGGCGCAATTTTTGTCCTTCGGTCACACCGGCGGGAATGCGCACCTGATGCGTTTCGTTGCGATTGCCGTGTTGGACGGTGACCGAGCGGATGGAACCGGTGGCGGCTTCTTGCAAAGTCACGAGGATGTCGCCTTCCACATCATGACCGCGTTCGGCCACGTCGGCGTGCGGGGCAAAACTGTCCCGGCCGCCGCGGCGCGCGCCGAACATCTGCTCAAAAAAATCGCTGAACCCGGTGCCGCCAAAATGCGCCTGGATGTCTTCCTCGCTCATCGTGCGACCGCCGCGAAAACCCTGGCCGCCGCTGAAACCGCCGTGGCCGGGCGGCGGACGAAAATCCGCGCCCGATTTCCAGTCTGCCCCGAGCTCATCATATTTTTTGCGTTTGGTCGGATCGGACAGCACCTCGTAGGCCTCGTTGATTTCCTTGAATTTTTCCTCGGACTTTTTTTTGTCCTTCGCCACGTCGGGATGATGTTCGCGCGCGAGCTTGCGGAAGGATTTTTTCAGCTCGTCGGCGGTCGCGGTGCGCGGGACGCCGAGGGTTTTGTAATAATCTTTGTAGGCAGCCATGGGAAATGAATTTGCCCGCCGGCGGCGATTTGTCAAAGCCGCAAACGAAAAATAATCGGGGGGAAAATTTCCATCACGGAATAAATCTGCGCGCACCGCACGGCCATAAACCGGACCGGTTTATCGGGCGTGCGCGGTGTTGTCGACGCTCAAGTAGCGCGTGGCGGCAAAATTTCCGTTGCGCCGCCAAATCTTCAGCAGAATCTGGTCGCCTTGCGCGGACTTGCCGAGCCGCACGGCGTCATCGGAATTGGTCACCGCGCGGCGGTTGATTTCCACGATGAGATCGTTCGGTTGCAGGCCGGCCGCCGCAGCATTGGAACTGGCGTCCACGTCGGTGACGAGCGCGCCCTGCACTTTCGGGGGCACATGCAATTGCGCGCGCACTTCCGGTTCGAGATCGGCCACCGTGACCCCATCCAGCGCGTCCGTTTTGACACTGCCGGTTTCCGGCGTGCTCGGCTCTTCGTTGTCCGGGCTGTAGCCCCCGGGCAATTCGCCGAGCGTGATGACAATGGTTTTGCTGGCGCCGTTGCGAATAAATTTTACGGTGGCCGCCGAACCGGGCGCGCATTCCGAAACCGTGAGCTGCAAACCATGCGCGTCGGCAATCGCTTTGCCGTTGATGGAAATGATCACGTCGCCGGATTTTAAACCGGCTTTGGCCGCGGGCGCGTCGGGAACCACATCGCCGATGAGCGCGCCATTTTGATCCGCCAGATTAAATTGGGCGGCGAGACCGGCGTCCACGTCTTGCGGCAAAATGCCGAGATAACCGCGCGTGATTTTGCCGCCGCTGAGAAGGCGTTCGAGCACTGACCGCGCCATGTTGATCGGCACCGCGAGGCCGATGCCGTTGTTGCCGCCACTCGGACTCACAATCGCCGTATTGATGCCGACCAATCGCCCTTCGGCGTCCACGAGCGCGCCGCCCGAATTGCCCGGATTGATCGCGGCGTCGGTCTGGATGAAATCTTGATATTGATTGAAGCCCGGCAGGCCGTTGCGGCCCACCGCGCTGACAATGCCCATCGTCACCGTCTGGCCGACGTTGAACGGATTGCCAATCGCGAGAACCACATCGCCGACTTCCAATAAATCGCTGTCCGCGAGCGTAACCGCCGGCAAATCTTTGGCTTCAATTTTCAGAACCGCCACGTCCGTCGCGCGGTCCTTGCCGATGACGCGCGCGGTATATTCCTTTTTGTTGTCGGCCACCGCGACTTTGATTTCATCGGCATCCTCGACTACATGATTGGCGGTAAGAATATAACCATCCGGCGAAACGATGACGCCCGAACCAAGACTTTGTTCGCGGCGCGTCAACTCCCGGCTGTCACCGTCCGACGGATCGCCAAAAAACTGACGGAACAGCGGATTATTGAAACGCGGGTCCCGATACTGGCGTTCCTTGACGAAGTGCGTGGTGAAAATGTTGACAACGCTCGGCGCGGCTTTTTTGACGATGGGCGCGTAGCTGGTGCCGGAACGAATGTCGCGGTTGACCGGCGTCGTTTCGACCCGGATGACCGGAGAATTATCGCGCGCCCACAAGGTGAAGCGTCCAACCGCCAGCATGACCACCATGGCCACGAGTGCCGAAGACAGGCCGATAAAAGTTCTCGTCAATTTCATATACTGAAAAATTGACACGAACGGCGGGCGCGCGTTCAAAAATGCCGCTTAATGATTTGTCTGTGAGGTATATTTCTGCAGGTCTTCCGCCTTGATCTGCTCAATCTTCGCGCCTTTTTTCATTTCTTCGGCGCTTGGCACTTTGATGATGTCGCTCGTCAGCGGTTGCGGGGCCATGGCGGCCGGCGGCGGGGGCGGAGCCGATTGCACCGACAACAACTCCACTTCAAAAATCAAAACCGAATTTGGTGGAATGCCGGGACGACCTTGTTCGCCGTAAGCGAGCGCGGCCGGCACAAATAATTTCCACTTGGAACCGACGTTCATTTTTTCCAAAGCCTCGGTCCAGCCGTGAATCACGCCGCCGACCGGGAAGGAAGCCGGCTGGCCGCGTTTATAAGAACTGTCGAACTCGGTGCCGTCAATCAGCGTGCCGCGATAATTTACCGAGACCGTGTCGCTGGCCAGCGGCACTTGGCCGGAACCGGTAGTGATGACCGTGTATTGCAAACCGTCCGGCAATGTGACGACGCCGGGATTGTTTTTGTTGGCGGCGAGAAAAGCGTCGCCTTCAATTTTATTTTTGGCGGCTTTCTCGGCCTGCATTTTCTGCTGTTTGACTTTGAATTCTTTTTGGAAGGCCGTGAGCGTTTCCTGCATCTCGGCCTGCGTGAGCAAGGTGGTGTTGCTCGTCTGAATGTCCTTGATCGCGCGCGCGGCGAGATCCGGGTCCACGTCCAAACCTTGTTGCTGCCAGTTGTGACCCAGCATCATGCCGATGGCATAACTGACGCGGGATTTTTCATCGGTAAGTTGGTTCGTGCCGTCAGCCATGACGAAGGGAGTCAGGCCAAATCCAAGTGCGGTTGCAAAAATTATTGTTTTCATTCTGTTCATAAGCGAGTTGGTATGATTCTGGATTGGACAGACAAACGCAATCCACTTTTTGCTCAAAACTTTCAGGCGCGCAACGCATTTTGTTTTCCTCAGTGAACGAATTGGGCTATCTTGGGTCAAATTGTGCAAATCGCCATGCGTTTTAATCGCCTTTTAATGTTCGCCGTTTTCGCCGGTCTCGCCATCTGGGCGGGCTGCGAAACGGCCAAACAAGCCACGCTGCCGCCATTGTCTGGCTTGGACACGCGCCTCAAACCCGGCCCGAATGACCCGCGCATCGCGTATGTCGCGGCCCGGTTGCTGGAAGAATTTCATTATCTGCAACGCCCGCTCGACAAGGATTTATCCGCGAAATTTTACGACGGCTACATCGACTCGCTGGATCCGCGTCACGAAAATTTTCTCCAGTCCGATCTCGCAGAGTTCGCCCACTTCCGCACGAACCTGGACGTGCTGACGACCGGCGGACAAGGCAAGGCCGACCTCACGCCCGCCTTTGTGATCTACCAGCGTTACGCCGACCGGTTTCAACAACATGCCGTTTATGTGAACGACTTGCTCGCGCAGGATAAATTCAAATTCAACACGGACGAAAAAATCGAGCTTGATCGCCGGCACGAACCGTTTCCCAAGGATTTGGACGAAGCGGAAAATCTCTGGCGGCAGCGATTGCGCTACGAATATTTGCAGGACAAATTGTCGCGCGAGATTTCGGAAACAAACGGCACCTTCACCGTGAAATTGCCCGCCGATGCCGCCACCAACATCGTTGCCAATCTCGAACGCCACAACCGCTGGATGGAACGCTCGCTGACGAATGTGGACAGCGATTATGTTTTGCAAGTGTATCTCAACGCGCTCGCCCACGCCTACGATCCGCATTCCGATTATTTCAGCGCGCCGCACGCGCAGGATTTTTCCATCAACATGAGCCTCTCGCTGTTCGGCATCGGCGCGCAACTCTCGGAAGATGACGGTTACTGCACGATCCGCTCGCTCGTGCCCGGCGGACCGGCGAACAAAAGCAAGGCGCTCAATGAAAACGACCGCATCGTCGCCGTCGCGCAAGGCAGCAAACCGCCGGTGGATGTGGTGGACATGGAATTGGAAAAAGTCGTGCAGTTAATTCGCGGGCCGAAAAACACCGAAGTCCGGTTGACCATCAGTCCGGCGGAAGACCGCTCGGCGCGGCGCGTGGTCACGCTGGTGCGTGACGAAATCAAACTCGAAGATGCCGAGGCCAAGGCGCAGTTGATCGAACGGCCCGACGGCCACGGCGGCACGAACCGGATCGGCGTCATTGACCTGCCCTCGTTTTACGCCACGATTCCCGCGCCCGGCAACGAAGGACATTCCACGCCCAAATACACTTCCGATGATGTCGAGAAGCTGATCAAAAAGTTAAAGGCCGAAAATGTTTCCGGCATCATTTTGGATTTGCGCAGCAACCCCGGTGGCTCGCTGGAAGAAGCCATCAAGTTCACCGGTTTGTTCATCAAAGACGGCCCGGTGGTGCAGGCGCGCAATCCGGACGGCAATGTCACGGTGGATTCGGACACCGATCCGAGCGTGCTTTATGACGGCCCGCTCGTGGTGATGATCAATCGTTACAGCGCGTCCGCTTCCGAAATCGCGGCGGCGGCGTTGCAGGATTATGGCCGCGCGCTGGTGGTCGGCGATGTTTCGACGCACGGCAAGGGCACGGTGCAAAATTTGAACCAGTTGCGTCCGTTCGTCTGGCCGGCCACCGCCAGCGCGACGAATGATCCCGGCACCATCAAGATCACGATCCGAAAATTCTATCGCGTCAGCGGCGCGTCCACGCAATTGAAAGGCGTCGTGCCGGATATCATTTTTCCCGACGTGCTGAACTATTCGACTTATGCCGGCGAAACGGCGCTGGATAATCCGCTGCCGTGGGACACGATCAAGCCGGCGAAATACGACAAATTGAATCTCGTGCAACCCTACCTCGACACGTTGCATCAGCGTTCCGACGCGCGGCTGGCGACCAATCAGGATTTTGCCTACATCCGGCAGGACATCGACCAGTTCCAAAAAATGCAGGCGGACAAAACTGCGCCGCTCAACGAACGCGAGGCCATCAAGGAACGCGAACGCAACGCAACGCTGAACATTGAACGTGAAAAGGAACGCGCCACCCGTCCGCCATCGGGAATAAAAATTTACGATGTCACCGTGGAGAACGCCGACCAGCCGGGCTTAGTGGAACACATTGACGCGGCGGAAACCAATGCCGTGACCGGCACCCTGCCCGCAAAATCTAAACCGGCGGAAGCCGCCGCGAAAAGGAAATCGCCGACGGCGATCGACCCGATGCTCGAGGAAACGGAACGCGTGTTGGAAGATTATATTTCGTTGCTGAATCGGCCGCTCATCGCCAATCATTGAACCATGAAACTGGTCGCCATCTTTTCTTGCGCGGCGTTCGCGGTCGGCACCGCGATGGCTGATCCGTATGTGATGGCCCGGCAGCAGGCGGTTCGCGCGAGCGACCAAAACGCAGCGGAGCAACAGCGCATTCAACAGCTGGCCGGTCCGGCGGCTGCCGCAGTGACTCCGCCGCCCGCCAGCGCCGCGCCGATGGACCCGGCGCTCGCGGCGACACTGCAGAACGTCGCCGATTTGCGCGCCGATGTGGCCGCGTTCAACGCCGCCACCAACGCGGAACCGGATACGGTGCAGAAAATTTCCCTGTTGAACAATTTGTCCGCGGCGGCGCAAGGCACCAAACCCGCCTCCGGTCTGGTTAAAAAATTGGCGGATGATTTGATCGCCGCCGCAAGCGGCAAAAAAATTCCCGCGGCACAGCAGACCAAGCTGGCGCGCGATGTTCATGCGCTCTTCAACAGTTCCCACCTTACCTCCGCGCAGCAGCAGATGCTGGGCGACGATGCGCAGAAAATTTTGACTAGCGCGGGAGCTTCAGCGGATGACGCCGCCAGCGTGGTCGCCGATCTCAAGGCGATCGCCGCCGCCACCAAATGAAAAATGCGGCCGGTCAAATGTCCAACCTGTAAAAAGTCGGGCGACTGGTTCGCGGGGAATTTCGGGCCGTTTTGTTCCAAACGCTGCAAGCTGGTGGACCTGGGCAAATGGTTCAACGCCGAGCACGTCATTTCCGAGCCGCTCAAGCCAGAACATTTTGAAAAATTCGGCGACCTGCCGCCCGGCGAATATCTCGACAAACCGGAAGCGGAAGAATGAAACCTGGTGTAAGGTTTCTGGTTCCGGCACGACCAAACAGGAGACAAAGAAATCAAATGAAACAAATTTTTTCAACCTTGCTGGCCATCACCGTTCTGACAATTTCCTGTTCGCGCGCCGAGCAACCAATGACTCCAACCAAAAATGTTATGAATGATTCAGATTCGCACACCACTGGCATAAATAAAACGGAACTCGCCGATCTCGGCGGCGGCTGTTTCTGGTGCATGGAAGCCGTCTTTGAACGCCTGCCTGGCGTCGTGTCCGTGAAGAGCGGTTTTGCCGGCGGCACCACGGAAAATCCGACTTACCGCGAGGTCTGCACCGAGACGACGGGCCACGCCGAGGTGACCGAGATCGAATTTGATCCCGCGAAACTTTCTTACGCCAAGCTGCTGGAGGTTTTTTGGCAGGCGCACGACCCGACCACCTTGAACCGTCAGGGCGCGGACGAAGGCACGTCGTATCGCTCGATCATTTTGTATCGCGACGAGAAACAAAAACTCATCGCGGAAAAATCCAAGCTGGAAGCGCAGGCCAATTTCCGCAATCCCATCGTGACGGAGATCGTGCCATTGAAGAAATTTTACGTCGCCGAGGACTACCACCAGGAATACTACGACAACAATTCCAACCAGGGCTATTGCCAGGTGGTCATCGCGCCGAAGCTGGAAAAATTGGAAAAGAAAAATGTGATTCAAAACGAGCCGCAGACTAAGAAGTAATTTGTCAACTGTGACAAATCAAAAACAAAAAAAACGGCGGACTGTTGCCAGTCCGCCGTTTTGAATTTTAATTTCGCTTACAGGCCTTTGCCGATGATGTATTTCAGCAGGTCGCCCACGCGGTTGGAATAACCCCATTCATTGTCATACCAGCTCACGAGCTTGAAGAATTTTTTATTCAGCTCGATGCCGGAGCCGGCGTCAAAGATCGAACTATTCTTGTCGTGGATGAAATCGGTGCTGACGACTTCGTCGCCGGTGTATTCGAGGACGCCTTTGAGATAGGTCTCGCTCGCCTTTTTCATCGCGGCGCAAATCTCGGCGTAACTGGTTTCCTTGACGGTGCGCACGGTGAGGTCGACGACGGAAACCGTCGGCGTCGGCACGCGGAACGACATGCCGGTGAGCTTGCCTTTGACTTCGGGGCAAACAAGCGCAGTCGCTTTCGCCGCACCGGTCGAGGCGGGAATGATATTGATGGCCGCGCTGCGGCCGCCTTTCCAATCTTTCTTGCTCGGACCGTCCACGGTTTTTTGCGTGGCGGTGTAGCTGTGGATGGTGGTCATCAAGCCTTCTTCGATGCCGAAGCCTTCCTTGAGCAGAACATGGACGACGGGCGCGAGGCAGTTGGTGGTGCAGCTCGCGTTGGAAATGATGGTGTGCTTGGCCGCGTCGTATTTCTCGTGGTTGACGCCCATGACGATGGTGATGTCCTCGTTTTTCGCCGGGGCGGAAATGATGACTTTCTTCGCGCCGGCGGTGATGTGGCCGTAGGCGGATTTGGGATTCGCCTTGTCGGCGTCGGTGAAAAGTCCGGTGGATTCGATGACGATGTCCACGCCAAATTTTTTCCACGGCAATTCCGCCGGTGTCTTGGCGCTGACGACGTGAATATCCTTGCCATTGACGATCAGGACATCGTCTTCGGTCTTGTCGGCGGCGGATTTTTTGGAGCTGACGGTGCCGGCGAAGCGTCCCTGGGTGGAATCATATTTGAGCAGATAAGCCAGATTGTCGGCGGGAACGATGTCCCCGACCGCGACGACTTCGACTTCCTTGCCGAGAAGACCTTGTTCAGCGATCGCGCGAAACACGAGGCGCCCGATGCGACCGAACCCGTTGATGGCTACTTTGACTGGCATAATGATTATTTTATTATTTTGATTTGGTGGTGGATTGAATTTCCTCAAACCGATCGCAAAATTCTACCAACGAACCCTGCCCGGTCAACGAAGAATTCAGACACGCCGTTGCCAAAACCCTGCCAAATCTTGCGCGCGCAGCGGAAAAAACGGCCCCAAACGGATGCCAAAAAGGCGGCGCGCGGAAGCCGCCCGACATCACGATTCCATCTTGGGCGATTGATTCAGCAGCAGCCAATATAAACCCAAATCCTGGACGGCTTTCATGAAGCCCTCGAAATTCACCGGTTTGACGATGTAGCTGTTCACGCCCAATTTATAACTCTCCACGACATCGCTTTGTTCTTTCGAAGAAGTGAGCACAACGACGGGTATGCTTTGCGTGCGCGGGTCGGTCTTGATGCGTTTCAAAACGGAGACGCCATCCAGCCGGGGCAGTTTCAAATCCAACAAAATGACTTTCGGGATGTTTTCAATCTTTCGTTCGGCGTGCGGTCCCTCGCAAAAAACAAATTCCAACGCCTCCACGCCGTCGCGGGCGATCTGGATGCGATTGGAGACATTGGCTTTGCGCAAAGCCCGCAGCGTCAGTTCCAGATCTTCGGCGGTGTCCTCGACAATCAATATTTCAACGATGGAATTTTCAGTCATGCAGTTTTTTCAGTTTGGATGGTGAAATAAAAAGTGGCGCCCTGATCCGGCGCGGATTCGGCCCAAATGCGGCCGCCATGGCGATGGATGATGCGCTGCACGATGGCCAGGCCGACGCCGGTGCCTTCAAATTCATGCGCGTGATGCAACCGCTGAAATACGCCGAACAATTTATCCGCATATTGCATATCAAAACCGGCGCCGTTGTCGCGGATAAAATAAACCGGCTCGCCGTCCTGCAGCGTGCAACCCACGGCGATCTCGGCCACGTCACGTTGGCCGGTATATTTTCGCGCGTTCGCCAGCAGGTTGGTCCAGACCTGCCGCAGTAACGCACGGTCGCCGAGACAACTTGGCAGCGGATCACGGTGAAATTGAATCTGCCGGCCATCATTCACTGCGCCGAATTCTTCCCACACTTCGGCCACGAGCGTGTCCATGTTGACCGCCTGCGGCAGCATCGGTTTGCGGCTCAAGCGCGAAAAGGTCAGCAGATCATCAATCAGTCTGCCCATCCGTTGCGCGCCTTGCCGGATGGTTTTCAAATAACGCCGGCCTTCCTCGGGCAGTTGCGCCGCGTAATCTTCTTCGACCGCCTGCGAAAAACCATCCACGGCCCGCAGAGGCGCGCGCAGGTCGTGGGAAACCGAATAACTGAACGCTTCCAATTCCTTGTTCGCGGCCTCCAATTGCTGGTTGGTCGCCTGAAGTTTTTGGGAGCTTTGAAAAATCTCCGCTTCCATCTGCTGGACGCGGGCGCTGAGCGCGGCGTTGCCATTGCTCGCCATCTGCCCCTTGCGGCGCATGAACTCGGTCACTTCTTCGACGCGGTGGACAATATATTTGATCTCGCGATCCGCTCCGAACACCGGCGAGTTGATCGGACTCCAATAGCGTTCTTCAAACACGCCGTCCGGCCGGCGCACATCGTATTTTTGGATGGCCATGGTGTCCGCGGTGCCGTTTTGTTTCACCCGGTCCAACGAAGCGCGCAGATTGGAAACGCCGTCGGCATTCTTGTCCGCCGGATTATCGGGAAAAACGTCGAACAAATTGCGATGCAAAATGCCCGCGCGCGTGGTCATCGTCGCATTCAAATAAGCATCGCTCACGGAAACGATCTCCAACTCGGGCGTCAGCACCAAATAAAGGCCGGGCAAGGATTCAAAAATGCTTTTGAGTTCGGCGCGGCTGTGTTGCAGCTCGCGATTGGCTGCTTGGAGTTCCGCAGTGCGCGCGATCACCCGCTGCTCCAAGTCGGCATTGAGCTGCTGGATTTGCGCCTCCGCGCGCTTTTGCGCCGTGATGTCGCGGGCGATCTTGGAGATGCTGACCACGTTTCCGGACGCATCCTTGATGGGGGAAATGCTGGCGGAAATGTTCAGCCGCGAACCGTCTTTGCGGAGGCGCACGGTTTCGAAATGTTCAATGGATTCCCCGCGCGTCAACCGTTTGAGGATCTCGGCTTCTTCATGCACGAGTTCTTGGGGAATGATCATGATCACCGATTTGCCCATCACTTCATCGGCGCGGTAGCCAAAAAGTTTTTCCGCACCGGGATTCCAACTGGTGATGATGCCGTCGAGCGTTTTGCTAATGATGCCGTCATCGGTGGCTTCGATGATCGCGGCGAGCTGCCGCAGCCCGCGATTCTGCTCCTGGATGCGCGCGAGCATGTGGTTGAACGTGTCGGTGAGCAAACCCAGTTCATCCGCGCCGTGCTTGGTGGCGCGCACGGAATAATCCCCGTGTTCCGAAACGGCCCGCGCGGTGTCCGCCAAAGTGAGAATGGGCAACGAGATTTGCTTTTGCAGCGCCTTGGAAACAAAAAACGCCGTGAGCAGCGAGAACAACAGGATCGTCGCCGAGATCATCGCGTAACCGGAATAGCGTTCGGTCAACGCGGAAAGATTTGATTTCAAATAAATCGTTCCGAGCTGACGGCCGTCCAGCAGCACCGGCGAAACGGCCGTGACAAAATCGCGGCCAAAATGATCCGCGGCTTCATCCGGTGAGCGCGGAAACGCGTCATCCGGAGCGGTGGCCGGATAACGCCCAAAAAGGCGGCCCGCATCATCAAACACGCACGCCGAGATCATGCGTGGATCTTTCTGCAAGCCGCTCAAGACGGCGTTCGCCGCCGCCGGTTCCCGTCGCAACAGGGAATTCTGGATGTTGGGCGCGATGATATTCGCCCGCGTTTCCAAGGCGCGCATCATGTTTCCCCGAATCGTTATAATTTCGAAGGTGATGAAGCCGAGGCCGGACACCAGCAGCGCCAGCGTCGTGGTCAGCAAAATCACGGCCATCAATTTTTTTTGGATCGGGGTGTTTTTGTGCAGCATCGTTTATAAAAAGCGGTTCTTCAGGCCATTCCATTGGGCAGCAAAATTTCAAACTTTCCTGCAATGCAAATCGAAATTCCGCCGCAGTAATCTGGGTAAGAAACCCAAGGATTATTTTTCTATGCGGGCAAATTTTCTTTTGCGGGTAAAACCGGCGAGGATTCCGACTCCGTCTGGTTCGCGTATTTGAGGTCGCAAGTCGGACAAATGTCGTGGGAAATAAAGGAATTCGATTTGAGGGCCAGATAATTTTCAACCTGCAACCAATTGCCATCCTCGTTGTGCACGCGCTTGCAGGCGGCGCAAATCCGCAGATCATCATCCAAGGTTTGGGATTGCCGCAGCGCTTCCGTGAGTTCGGCAATCAATTGCAAATGGATGCGCTCTTGCTTGCGCTGATAGGCAATGTCGCGATCAATGACCGATGCCCCGAGGTATTCGCCCTTTTTATTTTGGACGGGCGAAATGGAAGTTGAAACCGGCAGGATGCGGCCATCTTTGTGCAGCCGTTCAGTGTCGCAAAGCGCCACCAATTCACCGCGGCGGATGTGTGTCATGCTGTGCAATAATTCATCGCGGCGGGACAACGGAAACAGGACGGCGAAGGAACGCCCGATGATTTCCTCGGCGGAATAACCGAAAAGCTGCTCGGCGGCGGGATTCCAACTGGTGATAAAGCTGTCGGGATTGCACGTGTAAATGGCATCGTTGCTGGAACTCACGATGGCCGCGAGATGTTGCGTGGCCATTTCCGCCGTGCGGCCGGCGTAACGGCTGCGCGCGGATTCCAGTTCCCGCTCCAGCGCGGGAACAAAACGATGCAGGTTACCTTTCATGATGAAATCCGCCGCACCGTTCTTCACCATGCGCACGGCGGCATCCTCGCTCAAAGTGCCCGAAACAAAAATGAACGGACAGTCGCGCTTGAATTCCGTGAACACCTTCAACGCCTCGGCGCCGCTAAACTGCGGCATGCCATAATCGGAAACCACCACGTCCCACGGGTGCTGCTCGATCGCGGCGCGCAAGGCTTCGGCCGTATCCACGCGGCAATGCCGCGGCGCGTAACCATTTCGCTGCAACTCGCGCAACAACAATTCCGTGTCATTCTCCGAATCCTCGACGACCAGCACATTGATTGGCTTGGGCATAAAAAAATTTAATTGTGTTGGTTTACCAACCCACAATTCCTCAAATTTTCCGTCTGTCAAATAGTAATAACCTCCTTCCATGACGAACTATGCGCGGGATGGTTACGAGCAATTGTTGGGCGTTAAAAAAATTCGCGCAGCCGCAAAAAAACATTGCACAATGCACTGCTTTTTCGGTTGCGCGAAATTAATTTCGCTCGTTGATTCGAACGAAGTGAAGACGACCCAGGCGAACCAAACTTAATTTTCGGTTACTGATTTTCCGCCGCGAGAAAACGTTCGCAGTCAATCGCCGCCGCGCAACCCGCGCCCGCCGCAGTGACGGCTTGACGATAAACGTGATCGGCGCAATCGCCGGCGACAAAAACGCCCGGCACGTTCGTCATCGTGCCCTGCGCCGGCACGATGAAACCATTTTCGTCGGTCGTGATCTGGCCTTTGAAAATATTCGTGTTCGGCACATGGCCGATGGCGATGAAAACGCCCGCGCAGTCCAAAACGGATTCCACACCGGTCTTGAGATTTTTCAATTTCACGCCGGTCACGCGATCTTGTTTCACATCGAGCACTTCCGTCACCGCCGAATCCCAAATCGGTTTGATCTTTGGATTTGCCAGCGTGCGGTCGGCCATGATTTTGGACGCGCGCAACGAATCGCGGCGATGGATCAAATAAACCACGGAAGCAAACCGCGTGAGATACGAAGCCTCTTCGCACGCGGAATCGCCGCCGCCGACGACCACGAGCGCTTGGTTGCGGAACATCGGCAGCGCGCCGTCGCAGGTCGCGCAATACGTCGTGCCTTTGTTTTCCAATTCATGTTCGCCCGGCACACCGAGATGTTTGTGCCCCGCGCCGGTGGCGATGATGACGGTTTCCGCTTCGACTTTTTCGCCGTCCACGGTGAGCGCAAAAGGTTTTTTGGAAAAATCCACCGCTTCGACGACCCCGAAACTGGTTTTCGCGCCGAAACGTTCGGCCTGTTTCTGCATCCGCGTCATCAATTCATAACCGTCCACACCTTCGGGAAAGCCGGGGAAATTTTCCACGATGCTCGTGGTGGTGAGCAAACCGCCGGGTTGTTTGCCGGTGAGCACGAGCGGCGCAAGCTGCGCGCGCGAGGCGTAAAGCGCGGCGGTCCAACCCGCCGGACCGGAACCGATGATGACAACTTTTTCCATAGGCGCGAAAGCTAGAGGCAAAACCGCGAAGTTTCAAGCCGCACAAAAGGATTATATTTCAATCGAGCTTTTCGCGACCGCCATAGCCAGTTTCGAGGTCATGCCAGAATTCCACGTCGTCCTCGTCCGCTTCCCAGCAGAGAAAAACTTCCTTGCCGCCGATGATCGCGGGAAAATCCAGCAGGCCGCGCTCGACATCCTTGATGAAAATTTCGCGGCGCTCAAATTCCAGCAACACCGATTGCAGCGAGGAAATGGCGCGGATCCATTTATTGACGATGGCCCCGCCGGTATCCTGCCCGTCCGCCGTGAGTCCGCTGAGGCGTTTGTCGTAGAGTTCCACCTCGGCGCGCGATTCCGCGATCTGGGCGAGCCACTCGCGGATTTGCGGCAACAACGCCCGCGCCTCCTCGCGGGAATAATGTTTGGTGAAACGATAATTCATCACCGAAAAATAAAAGACCGTCTGCGGCGATGACGTGGCAGCACCCCAGACGGTTGAATTGTTCGCGCCGCAGCTATTTCTGCCAGGTGCGCTTCTTGTGACGATTCAAGCGCAATTTCTTACGACGTTTATGCTTATTAATTTTTGCCTTACGGCGTTTTTTGAGTGAACCCATAAATTATTGAACGGATGATTTAAGCATAAATTGGCGCAAAGCCAATCAAAATTTCTCAGTAAACCACTTTGTTCAGCGGATACTCGATGATGCCTTCCGCGCCGGCGGCCTTGAGCTGCGGAATCAATTCGCGCACGACATGCGTATCAATGATCGTTTCCACCGCGACCCAGCCTTCGAGGCTCAATTGCGAAATGGTCGGATTGCGCAACGCGGGCAAATTGCGTAGAAGCGATTCCAGATGCTTGCGCTGGATGTTCATTTTCAAACCCACTTTAGCCTCGGCGTCCAATGCACCTTTGAGCAGCATGGACATCGTCTCGATCTTGCGCCGCTTCCACGGATTTTTCCATGCATCCAGATTTGCGATCAGACGCGGCGTGGAACTCAATAATTCGTCCACGATGCGCAGCTTGTTGGCGCGCAGCGAGGAACCGGTCTCGGTCACTTCAACAATCGCGTCCACGAGTTCGTGCGCCTTCACCTCCGTCGCGCCCCAGGAAAATTCCACCTCCGCCTTCACGCCGTGCTTCTTGAGATATTTTTTGGTGAGGTTCACGACTTCGGTCGCGATGCGTTTGCCTTCCAAATCCTTCACCGTTTTCACCGGCGAATTTTCCGGCACGCACAACACCCAGCGCGCGGGCTTGCGCGACACTTTGCTGAACATGAATTCCCCGACCTCGTGCACCTTGGAGCCGTTCTCGACAATCCAGTCGTGGCCGGTGATGCCGCAATCCAAATAACCATGCTCGACGTAGCGGCTGATTTCCTGCGCGCGAATCAGGCGGATCTCCATCTCCTCATCGTCCACATACGGCAGATAAGAGCGGCTGCTGACCTGGATGTTGTAACCGGCCTTGGCCATCTTTTCGATGGTGGCTTCTTGCAGGCTGCCCTTCGGCAGACCGAAACGTAATTTGTTCTTCATTCAAATTTCTTTCAACGCACAGTTTTCCCGCAACGCCCCGCACTGGCGAACTATTTTTTGACTTTCGCCACGCAAAAATTATGTCGCGCTGCTAGCCGGACCGCCTAATGATGCCCATTCGCCGCCCAGTTTAATACCATAGAATTAGGCCAATGCGCATCCTGTTAGAAAAAAGCACCGCGCCAAAAGAATTCTGCTAAAAAACATTCTGGCCCTTGATACCGACCGGAGTAGCATGACCCCATTATGATTTTATTGCTGAAAGCGCTGCTGGCAATCTCCACCGGATTGGTCCTGCTGGCGCTATGAACCGTTTCGGTTATCTGCACGACCGGCTTTGCGTGTCGTCCCTTGCGGCTTACGCACTGAACCGACTGTTCGTGCTCCCGCATTTGACCGGAGCCGTTCACACGCATCTGCCTTGGGCGTGGCCGTTCTTGCATTCGCATTTGGACGATTTGTTGCTGATGCCCGCCGCGCTTCCGGTCGTGCTATGGCTGCAGCATCTCACCGGCTTGCGAAACCATGACCGTCCGCCTGGCTGGCGCGAAATGCTTGCCCACCTATTCATCTGGTCCGTGATGTGCAAAATTATCGGCCCGGATTATTTTCACATCGGCGTCGCAGATCCCTGGGATGTTTTATTTTTTGCCGGCGGCGGCATCGCTGCCTGTTTCTGGTGGAACCGGCCCGCGCGGCACATGGATAAAACATTGTATGAACTTTGACCGATTGGCGCCGCATTATTCCTGGCTCGAAAAAATGTTCGCCGGCGGACTGATGCAGCGCTGTCGCACCGCTTTTCTCGCGCAAACCCAAAATTGCCGGCGCGCGTTGCTGGTCGGCGAAGGCACCGGGAAATTTCTCGTCGCCCTGCTGCGCGCCAATCCCGGCATCCACATCACGTGCGTCGAATCATGCGCGGGAATGATCACCCAGACGCGGCGACGTTTGCAGCATGAACAATTTGCCAGTGCGCGTGTCCAATTCGAGCAAATGGATGCGCTTGACTGGCCGCCGCCGGCGGAAAGATTTGACCTGGTGGTGACCAACTTTTTCCTCGATTGCTTTTCCGCCAAGCAACTGCAAACCCTCGTGCCCCGGCTCGCCGCCGCCACCACCGCCGAAGCCCTCTGGCTGCTCACCGATTTTCGGCTGCCGGAACGCGGCTGGCGACGTTGGCGCGCAGGTGTTATTCTGGCGGCACTTTACGCGGGCTTCAAACTGGCAACGTCCTTGTCCGCCAACTGGCTCACGCCCCCGGACCGGCTGTTACGGCAGGCCGGCTTCCGGCTCGTGCAGCGGCGGCTCGCGAATTTCGGCTTCGTCCATTCCGATGTCTGGCAGCGCCAAGGCGCATGAACTATTTCAAGCTGAACCAACTTTTGCCCCGCCTGCCCGCGCGCGGCCGCACGGTTTTGGTTTCGTGTCTTTACGGGCTCGTGGCCGGCGCGGCGGCCGTGGCGTTCCAGCTCGGCATCAACTGGCTTTACCGTTTGGGCCTCGTGAAACTGTCGCATCACTCCACAATAATTTTTCTCGGCGGCAGCCTGGCCGTGCTCGTTGGCTCGTCATTGCTGGTCGGCTGGCTGTTGAATTCCTTTTGCCGGGAAGCGGCCGGCAGCGGCATTCCCCAGCTCAAGCTCGCCTTTTGGAAAGATTTCGGAACCGTGCCGTGGCGCGTCGCTTGGGTCAAATTTTTGGCCGGCATCATCAGTGTCGGCGGCGGCTCCAGTCTCGGCCGCGAAGGTCCCAGCGTGCAAATCGCCGGGACCATCGCCTCCAATCTGGCCGGGCTCGCCGGCGAGGCCAAACAAAACCGGCGCACGGCTTCGGCGGCGGGCGCGGCGGCGGGATTGGCGGCAGCCTTCAATGCGCCGTTGGCCGCCACGACCTTTGTGCTCGAGGAGATCATCGGCGACTTGAACAGCCGGCTGCTCGGCTCGGTGCTGCTCGCCTCGGTCATCGGCGCGCTCGTCGTGCACGGCATCATCGGCAAACAGCCGTCGTTTACATTGACCGGCGTGGAAGCGCCGACGTGGTTCGGCTATTTGCTGACGCCGATTGTCGCGGCGCTGGCCAGCCTCGTCGGAGTTTATTTTCAACGCGCTTCGCTCGGCCTGCGCGGGCGCGTGAAACAGAACCGTAAAATTCCCGTCTGGCTAGTGCCGGTGATCGGGGCGCTCATCACCTGGATTTTGGGCGCCGCGGTGTTCTGCCAAACGGGACGGCTCGGCGTGTTCAGCCTGGGTTACGATGATTTGTCCAGCGCGCTGGCCGGCGACATCGGCTGGCAGCTTGCGGGGGTGCTGTTGCTCACCAAATTCATCGCCACGTTTTCCTGCTACGGCTTGGGCGGCTGCGGCGGCATTTTTTCACCGAACCTTTTTTTTGGCGGCATGATCGGCATCCTCATCGCCGGCCTGTTCAATCTGGAATTCGCCGTGTCGCGCGGCGACATGCTGACGCTGGCGGTGGTGGGCATGAGCGCGTGCCTGGGCGCGGTCGTCTGGGCGCCGGTCACCGGCATCCTGATCGTGTTCGAGATGACGCGGGAATTTTCCCTCGTGCCCGCCCTCATGCTCGGGGCGCTCGTTAGCCAGACGCTCGCGCGCCGGATGAACGCGCACAATTTTTATGATGCGCTGCTGCACCAGGACGGCCACCGCATCGAACACGTCCGCCCGCCGCGCGATCTGCAAAGCTGGGAGCAATTCCCCGTTTCCGCCATCGCCAATTTTCATCCCGTCATCATTTCTGCCTTGGCGGAAAACGAGCTGCGCAAAATGCTGGCCGCGCATCCGTATCGCCAATTTCCCGTGGTGTGCGAAGGCAAACTGCAGGGCGTGCTCACGCGCGAGGAAGCCGAAAAATCATTGGCCGAAAAGCAGGTTCCAAAATTATTGCCGGCGACCGCCTGCCTGCGCGAACACACCATCGGCAAACTCCAGCAATTGCTGATCGCATCTGACAACGAATTTGTCGTGGTGCTGGACCAACCCGCCGGCCATGTCGTTGGATTGGTCACGCTGCACGATTTGCTGCGCGCCCAAACGATGATGACCCAGCGCGCCAAGGAAGATGTTTGAGCTTTATTTTTTCCAAGTCACCCGCCGGCCGACCACGGAAATTTCCCCGCGCGCAATCGCCGCGACGCATTTTGGATATAATTCATGTTCGGCGGCATGAATGCGCTGATGCAAACTTTCCGCCGTGTCTTGGTCCAGCACCTGCACGGTTTGCTGGCCGATGATCGCGCCGGAATCCACGCCGGCATCCACGAAATGCACCGTGCAGCCGGCCACTTTCACACCGTGATCCAGCGCCTGCCGCCACGCGGCCAGACCGGGAAATGACGGTAGCAACGATGGATGCACATTGACGATGCGGCCTTCAAACGCGCGCAGAAATTCGCCTTTCAACACGCGCATGAAACCGGCGAGCACGATGAGTTCAACATTCGCCGCGCGCAAGGCTTCGACAACCGCGTGTTCCGCTTCTTCCTCGAGCTTGGTGCGAAATTTTCCGGGGGGAATAAATCGCGCGGGAATTTTGCGTTCGCGCGCATGGGCCAAGATGCCGGCATTCTCGACATCGCTCAAAACGATGGCAACTTCCGCCGGAATTTTTCCCGCAGCGACGGCATCGGCGATGGCCACGAAATTGGAGCCTTTGCCGGAACCGAGAACGCCGAGTCGAAATGGTTTGCTCACGGCGTTTTGAATAGCAGAGCGCGCGGTGATTTTAAAGTTGAAAGGAAATCTGCGGTAAAATTCAATTTACCCACAGACTGCCCGCCGAGCTGACGGGCATGAACTGGTTGTTGCCGATGTATTGCAGTTCCACCGCCGTGCCCTGGCTGCCGGTGATGAAGGTGTTGGTGCTGTTGACGGATTGGGCGGAGGCGGTCGAATAAAAGATTCCGCCGCTGCCGGTGTTGACGCAACCGGCGAGTTTGGTGCCGTCATCGGAAGCCGCCAAACCGGACCAGGCGGCATTGGTTGAACCCGCGAGCGCCGACCAGTTCGCGCCGAAATTGGCGGTGCCATAAATGACATTGCCGTTGATGCCCGCAATGATCCGGGTGCAGTCAGCCGAGGCGGCCAGACAACTCCAATAGGCCGAAGGCGCGGTGCTGGCGGCCCAACTGGCGCCGCTGCTGGTGGAAGTGTAAATCAGTCCGGGGCTGGCGCTGACGACCAGTTTGCTGCCGTCTGTGGAACAGGCCAGCGAGGTCAGATTGGCCGCGACGCCAACGCTGCCGCTCACCGAAGAATAAACGGTGCCGCTGCTGTTTGCCGCGGCGAATTTGGTGCCGTCGCCGGAATAGGCAACGGCAAGCCAGTTGCCGCTGGCCAAGCCGGTGGCCGTCCAGCTCGCGCCGGAATTGGCGGAGTAATAGACCGAACCATTCTTCACGGAGGCGACCACTTTCGTTCCATCAGAAGAACAGCCGACCGCCAGACAATTACTCGCACTGATGCTGTTGATGACGGTCCAACTGGCGCCGCCGTTGGTGGATATTTGCATCGCCACACCCGTGGCTGCGGCATAGACCACGGTGCCATCCGCCGAAGTGGCCACGCCGTTCCAACCGCCGGACAAGGACGTGGCGCTCCAACTATGACCGGCGTCGGTTGAATAAGAAAGGCCGCTGCTCCCGGCCACATACATGCGCGAGCCATCGGCCGACGCCGCCATCGCAAGCCAGCTGCCGCCTGCGGGAGAAATCCAAACTGAATTGCGATAGCTGGAAAAATTGCCGATGAAATTTTGCGAACCACTGCCGAGCACCCGCCAGCCGCCGGTGCCGGCGCCGGAAATCCGCACGATGTCGCCGGGACTCGGCGAGGCCGGCATCGTGACCGTGGTGAACTGTGAACTGGTCAACATGTAGCCCGCGTCCGACATCGCCTGCGTGCTCGTGCCGGCAAACGGAATCCAGCCGACCAGGCCGTTGCCAAAAAAACTGCCGACAAAGCTGTTGCCGCGATTCGTGAAATTATTCGCACCGGTGAAAAGATTCGTGCCGCCGTAAGTTTGACTTTGATTGAGCAGCGCGACGTTCGTGGAGAGCCGCGTGTCCGCCACGGTGCCGCCGGCCAATTGCGACGCATTCAAGCTCGTGAGGTTCGTGCCGTTGCCGGCAAAACTATTGCCCGCGCTCGTGAAAAAATTCACGCCCGTAAAAATATTGGAGCCGGTGAAAACATTGGAGCCGCCGTAAACCTGGCTTTGGCTGAGCAGCGCCACATTGGTCGAGAGCCGCACGTCGGCCACCGTGCCGGTTGAAAGCATCGAGGCATTGAGATTCGTGAGCGCGACGCCGTTGCCGGAAAATTTGCCGAAAAACGAATCGGCCGCGTTCGAAAAATTCACCGCGCCGGAATATGTTCCGGTCACTTGCGCTGAGCCCAGCGTGCCGGACAATTGCGCGGCGGACACGGTCCCGAGCAGATTGCTCGCGCCCGTCGCAAACACCGCATACGGCACGGGCAGCAATGGCTGGCGCGGCAACAACGTCGTAAACGCATTGGTGCTGCCGTTCGGCCGAACACCGATGGCGAGCCAGTAATTTGTGCCGGTGAAGACCGGGCCAAAATCCAAGGTGGCCGTGAACAGCCCGCTGCTGACGGCGATGGCAAAATTCGTCAGAGATGAGCCGATGACATTGCCGTTGGTCGCCGCGTCGTAGATGGCAAAATTGAAATCATACGATCCGCTGGCCGCACTGCCGTTATTGTTCAGCCGGCCTTGATAAAAAAACGCCGTGCCTTGGGCAGAAACTTGTAATGTTGCGCCGCCGAGCAGCAACGCCAGCAGCCATGGGAAAATAATTTTGCGGTTCACGCCTTGATTCTCGCCTGACCTCGCTGCCTTTTCAACCCCGAATCGGGCAATAAAAAAGGCGTCCGTTGCCGGACGCCTTGAGAATTTATTTTTCGATTACGCGGCAG